>Ga0316203_1000302_pt1 | contig 71145 bp, 79 predicted proteins | sample 6monrhotite_MG_FD_204940 | JGI IMG/M metagenome (GOLD analysis project Ga0316203, IMG submission 204940) | Microbial mat bacterial communities from mineral coupon in-situ incubated in ocean water Damariscotta River, Maine, United States -... | ecosystem: Environmental > Aquatic > Marine >... | reverse complement strand
GAGGAGTGAGCCGCGCATTACGGTGGGTCATAGAGAAGGCCTCCACTTCGGTGACGTTGAACACCACCAATGTTGGAGGCCTTCTCCCTACAGAAGTGTCACCAACCTGCTGACCGAGTACAGCTAGGCGCGCGTAGCGCCCCGTGAGCCGCGCCCCGTGCCCCGCGCTGTGTGCGCAGTGCCTATGTGCGCAGCGCCGCGAGCGGCCCGGCGAGCGACGCGAGCTCGTCGATGACGGCCTCCATCGCACGCTCGCGCGAGTCGTCGTGCGCGAGCGTGCCATCCTCGATCTGGCGGCTCGCACCGGGAATGATGACGTCGGCCGTCGAGCGCACCATGCCGAGCGCGAGCAGCACGGGTTCGAGCGCCGTGACGCCCCGCAGGCCGCCGGAGACTCCGCCGTAGCTCACGAACGCGACGGGCTTGCGGCTCCACTCGCGGAAGAGGAAGTCGAGCGCGTTCTTGAGCGCCGGGCTGTAGCTGTGGTTGTACTCGGGCGTCACGAGAATGACCGCCTCCGCGGCGTCGACGCGCTCGCTCCACGCGACCGTGTGCGGCTGCGTGTACTGCTTCTTCGCGGGATGCGCAGGCTCGTCGAGGAATGGTAGCGCGATCTCGGCGAGGTCGGCGAAGTCGACCTCGTGACCGGCCGCCTCCACGCGCTCACGCACCCACTGCGCGATGGGGAGGCCGATGCGGCCGGGGCGAACGCTACCGACGATGATCATGATTCGAGTCATGATGCGCACAACGGCGCCCTGCTCGACGACATTCCCCCACTCAGGGGAATCCCCGGCACCCGGGAGGGTCACCGCTTCCAGTAGCCCTTCACGACGGCGCGCTCGACGTCGATGCCCCACGCGGCGAGCACCTGGCGCACGGGCGCGACGATCGACTGCTCGCCGCACGCGAAGACGAAGCGCTCGGCAGCGTCGGCGGGCGCCGGCAGCGCCTGCAGAGCGCTCACGAGGGCGGCGCTGGGGCGCGCGGCATCGGGGTTCAGGATGCTCAACTGCAGCCCCGCGGGCGGCTCGATGCCGAGCGACGCGAGGTCGAACCGGGTCTCGAGCAGCAGGTGCCCGGTGATGCTCGAGCCGAGCATCCCGAGGTAGCGGCGCACGGCCGGGAGGGCGCTGTCGTCGCCGGCGATGACGACCTCACCGGGGCTGCCGTCGAGCACCACTGACCCTTTGGGCCCCATCATGACGGCGGGCGAGCCGAGTGACGCGCGCGCCGCCCACGCGCCGATCACGCCGGCCTCGGCGCCCGCCTCGCCGTGCACGAGCACGTCCACGTCGATCCAGCCCTCGTCGGCATCGTGCGCGACGATCGTCTCGGTACGGGACTCGCCGCGAGGGTGCTCTTCGTCGTCGAGCTCGACCGGGCCGCCCTCGGGGCTCCCCACGACGATGCGCACGTGGTCACCGCCCCCGGGCGCGATGAAGCCCGAGAGTTCGCCGGGTCGCGACGCGACGAGTCGCAGCCGCACGTAGTGCTCTACCCCCTCACGCGCGAGGACCGTGCGCGCGCCGAGGCGCAGCTCACGCACGGCGGGCGGGAACGGGTGGCGCGTGAGCGTGTAGGGCATCGGTCGCCCGCCCGCTACCAGCGCTCGTGGATGGCGGCGCGGAAGTACCGGTCGTACAGCTCGACAACGCTCTCGTGGAAGGCTGGAGGCAGGTCGTGGACCTCGCCCGCGGCGGCGTTGGCGCGCGCCTGCTGAGGCGAGCGCGCGCCGGGGATCACGGTGCTCACTCCCGGCAGCTGCGCGAGCCACGCGAGTGCGGCGGTCGCCGGTGCGAGGCCGTGCTGCTCGGCGAGCGCCGAGAACTCCACGGCTGCGGCGACACCCGACTCGTAGTCGACGCCCGAGAAGGTCTCCCCCACGTCGAAGGCCGCGCCGTCGCGGTTGTAGTGGCGGTGGTCGTTCTCCGCGAAGGTCGTCTCGCGCGTGTACTTGCCGCTCAGCAAGCCCGAGGCGAGCGGCACGCGCGCGATGATGCCGATGCCGCGATCGACGGCGACGGGCAGCACGGTCTCGAGCGGCTTGAGGCGGAACGCATTGATGATGATCTGCACGGTCGCCAGATTCGGGCGCTCCATGGCGGCGAGCGCCTCGTCGACCCGCTCCACGCTCACGCCGTAGTGGCGGATACGCCCCTCGTCGACCATCTGGTCGAGGTCGTCGAACACTCGGTCGATCGAGTAGACCGCGGTCGGCGGGCAGTGCAGCTGCACGAGGTCGAGAGTGTCCACGCCCAGGTTGGCGCGGCTGCGGTCGTTCCAGGCACGGAAGTTCTCGGTCGAGTAGTTCTCCGGCTCCTGCGGAAGGCGGCGGCCCATCTTCGTGGCGACGAAGACATCGGCCTCCGGGCGATCGGCGAGGTAGCGGCCGATGAGCTGCTCGCTGCGCCCATCGCCGTAGACGTCTGCAGTGTCGAACAGCGTGACGCCCGACTCGAGGGCAGCGTCGAGGACGGCACGGGCATCCGATTCGGAGACGTCACCCCAGTCTGCGCCGAGCTGCCAGGTGCCGAGACCGAGGGAGGACACTGCCGCACCCGTGCGGCCGAGAATGGAGGTTCGCATCCCTCCAGCGTATGCGCCTTTCGGGACGCGACTCTCAGCCGTGCTCGCGGATGACCCGCTCGACCTCGCGCGCGAGCTTCGGGCGGATCAGGTGATCCATGCCGGTCACGCGCGTCATCGTCACCTTGCGCAGCTGAGACACGATCTTGAGCCCTCCCGGCGCGATGAAAGGGTCGAGTGTGCCGTGCACGATGTCGACCGGGGCGGTGACGTCAGCGAGGTCGGCGAGCGAGGTCTGCGACTCGATCGCGTTCTCGAGGGAGAGCACGAACGGGGTCCAGTTGCGCTCCGAGACCTCCAGAACGTCTTCGATAGGCGCGATCGATGCGAGCGCGGACGCGGCCCTCGTCGTGAAATCTCGGTTGCTGCGCAAGAACTGATACGCGGCGAAGTACAGCCCCATGCTCGCGCGGTCGGCGGGGTCGCCCATCGCGGCGGGCGGCAGGTAGACCGGCGGGCCGACCATCACGAGATGGCTGACCTCGTCTCGACGGCGTGCCGCGTACCGGGCCGAGATGAGGCTGCCCAGAGAGTGCCCGACGAGCGTGAACGGCCGGCGCAGGCGCAACGACCTGATCGTGCGGCGCAACGCCGCCGTGTGCTCGTCGAGCGTGTAGCGCGCGTGCTCGGGAATCGGGGAGTGCCCGAACCCGAGCAGGTCGATCGCGATGCAGCGGTAGTCGGGCTCGAGGAGCGGCACGAGGTTGTCGAACGTCACGGAGGAGGACGCGATGCCATGCACGAGCACGACCACGGGGCGGTCGTCGCCGGCCCCTGTGCCCGAGTCGTGGGCGACATGCAACGGGGGCGGTCGCCGCAGCAGTCGATCGAGGAATCCCATGCTTCGAGTCTCTCGCATCGTCCGCGAGGGTGCGTCGACCGTGACACCGGGGCCGAAAGAGTGAGGGGGCCGGCGATCGCCAGCCCCCTCTCCTTCGCGTCCACCCCTAGTCGCGCAGGTCCATACGATAGCCACCGTAGCCACCGGCGGGCCGTCGAGGGCCCGTTGTCATCAGTCCCTCAGGATGCTCAAGGCCGGGGGTCAGGTCACAGTTGCGTTACTGCGCAAAACGTTGGGTGGTGGCACGCCCGAGGGCAGGTCTAGCGTGAGCGCCATGACTCGACGACTGCGCCTCGCGACCGCCGCCTCGCTCACCCTGCTCGCCGCTCTCGCGCTCGGCGGATGCTCCGCCGGAGCCTTCGACTCGGCGACCGACTCGGGCGGGCCGGCCTTCGGCGGTGACTCGGGAGGCGAGCTCGGTGGCGAGTTCGGCGACGCGCCGGCCGCCGAGGAGGCGGCGCAGGATGGCGAGATATCCGACGGGCGCTCCGTCATCACCACAGGGCACCTCTATCTCACCGTCGACGCGCCGCTCGACGCCGCGGAGGAGGCCGCGCGCATCACCGAGCGCGCGGGCGGGCGGGTCGACGGTCGCACGGAGTACTCGCCCGACCAGGGTCGCTACGCCGCCGCCGAACTGCTGCTGCGCCTCCCCTCCGCGACGCTCACGGAGACGCTCGAGGAGCTGCGGGCGCTCGGCGAGGTGGAGGAGCTCACCCTGCAGACCGACGACGTGACGCGCGAGGTGCAGGATCTCGACGCGCGCATCACGGCGCTGCGGTCCTCCGTCGAGCGACTGCTCGCCCTGCAGGACGCCGCGGCGACGGTCGACGACCTCATCGACCTCGAGACGGCGATCAGCGACCGTCAGGGTCGGCTGGAGAGCCTCGAGGCGCAGCAGCGCTACCTCGCCGACCAGGTCGACCTCTCGACTCTCCGCCTGACGCTCGGCTCGGACGCGACCGCGCCCGTCGACGAGCCCGACACGTTCCTGACCGGCCTCCTCGCCGGCTGGGAGTCGCTCGTGGCCGTCGGCTCGGGCCTGCTCGTCATCGCCGGTGTGCTGCTGCCCTGGCTCGCCGTGCTCGGGGTGCTCGCCCTCGTGACGCTGCTCGTCGTGCGCGGCGCTCGACGCCGCCGGGGTCGCGCCGCCGAGCCGACTCACTAGATCTATCCGGCTAGGACGTTGGTGACACTCGGCTGATCGGCGGGAGCCCATCGAGGGCTGAGTGGCGTCGTTGAGTGTTGTAGTAGTTCAGCCATGGCGCAAGTGCTTGCTGACGCTCGAGGTTCGAGGAGAACACCTGCCGATAGGCCCACTCGGTTTGCAGGGTGCGGTTGAAGCGTTCGACCTTCCCGTTCTGCCAGGGGCAGTGGGGGCGGATCAGAACGTGACGAGCACCGAGCTGGTCCAGCACCGCCGCGACGTCGTTGGAGAGGCGATAGCCGAACGCGTTATCGGTCATCACCCGTTCAATGCGGTCGATTCCGTGATCGGCAAAGAACTCGGCGGCCCGTTGCAGGAACGCCGCGCAGGTGCCGCCCTTCTCGTCCGTCAGGATCTCGGAATACGCCAGCCGGGAGTGATCATCGACCAGGGAATGCACGAAGTCGAAACCGATCCGGGCGCGCTTCTGCGCTGAGGTTTGCCCGTGCTCGCGACCGTTGGCTCTCCAACCGCCGCCGTCGGGGATCCGGCCGAGTTTCTTGACGTCCATGTGAACCAGTTCACCGGGTCGTTGCCGCTCATAACGATGCGCGGTGGCCTTGCTGGCTCGGATCACTTCTCCAGTCAACGGATCGCAGTCCGATAGTCGCGGCACCCCACGACGTTTCAGGATCGCGCCGACTGTTCGTGTTGGGATTCCCAACTCCGGCCCGATCCAGTCCTGCCCGCGCCGCTGCTCACGGCGCAGCTGAAGAACCCGTTCCTCAACCTCGATCGGGACCCTGGTTGGTGATCGGTGCGGCCTGCAAGAGCGATCCCGCAGGCCGACGGCACCTTCCCGGCGATAACGCGCGACCCACCGATGCGCGCACTGCCGGGACACTCCGAGCTCTTTGGCGACGTGAGCGACCGGTCGACCGTCGTGAAGCACGCGCTGAATGATCAGCATCCGCCCGAACTCGTTCAAACGCGGACGAACAGACCTACCCTGGGACACGAGAACCTCCGTGTGATCGTGAAGACGTTAGACATCTCCACTAAGCCCGGAGGTTCTCCTGTTTCGCAAGACCCGAACTGTCACCAAGGTCCCTGCCGAGTACAACTAGCCTCGTGGCATGCCGCTGACCGGAGAGTACGCACCCAGCACATCCGAGTGGGCCCGCGAGCAGGCGGAGCTCTACGAGCGCACGAACGGCCGGGAGGGCAACGACCTGCGCGGGCGCAGGATCATCGTGCTCACGACCCTCGGCGCCAAGACCGACATGCTGCGCAAGACGGCGCTCATGCGCGTCGAGCACGAGGGCGACTATGCCGTGATCGCGTCCAAGGGTGGCGCTCCCGAGCACCCCGTCTGGCACCACAACCTCGCCGCGCACCCGCTATGCGAGCTGCAGGACATGGCCGAGAAGCACGACTACCGGGCGCGACTCGTCGAGGGCGACGAGCGCGCCGCGTGGTGGGAGCGCGCGTGCGCGGCCTGGCCCGACTACGCGACCTACCAGACGAAGACCGACCGGCAGATCCCCGTCTGGGTGCTCGAGCGCGCGTAGCGCACGCGCGCGCCACGCGCCACGCGCCACGCGCCACGCCCCGCGGCCCAGATTTGCCGCATACGGGCGGTACGCCCAGACCCAAGCGCCTTTTCGCGCCAGATCTGGCGCGATGCGGCCCTCGCGCGCACCCCGCACCCACCCCGCGGCCCGCACCCCACGGCCCGCGCGGCCCAGATTCGCCGCAAACGGTGCGAACGCGCAGAGCCAAGCGCCCTTTCGCGCCAGATCTGGCGCGATGCGGCGCTACGCGGCGCGGCGCGGCGCGGCGTGGGCTACGCGCGACGAGTGAGGAGGTCTTCCGCCGCCACCCAGGCGAGCATCGCGCACTTGACGCGCGCGACGTACTTCGACACTCCGCTCAGAGCGGCCGCGTCACCGAAGCGCTCCTCGTCGAGGGGGATGGCGCCACGCGAGCGCAGTGCCTCGCGGAACTCCTCGATGAGCGCGGCGAACTCCTCCGTCGTCCAGGGCGAACCCTCGTCGGCGGACTCTTCGGCGAGGGTCGCGAGCAGGGACGCGCTCGACTGCGAGATCGAGCATCCGGCACCCTCCCACGCGATCGCCTCGATGCGGTCGCCCGCCGCGTTCCAGCGCAGGGCGAGCGTGATCTCGTCGCCGCACACGGGGTTGCGCTGGTGACTGGTCTCCTCGCCGACCTCGAGGCCGACGCCGTGCGGGTGCTTCGAGTGGTCGAGGATGATCTGCTGGTAGAGCTGTTCGAGTGCGCTCACGGGGTGCTCCCTTCCGCATCGTCGTCAGCACCGAAGAACGACCGGATGCCCGCCACGGCCTCAAGCGCGAGCTCGACCTCCTCGGCCGTCGTGTGCACGGCCGCGCTGAGCCGCAGGCTCGCGGTCGCGCCGAGCCGCCGATGCAGGGGTTGGGCGCAGTGGTGGCCGACGCGGGCGGCGATGCCGCGGTCGTCGAGGAACTGCCCGGCGTCGTGCGCGTGCACTCCGTCGACGACGACGCTCGCGAGCGCGACCGTCGGTGCGGCGGGGTCGGTGCCGAGCAGTCGCACGCCGGGTATGGCGGCGAGGCCGTCGCGCAGTCGCTGCCCGAGGGCGTGCTCGCTCGCAGCGATGCGGTCGAGGCCGAGCCCGTCGACGAAGCGGACGGCTTCGGCGAGCCCGACGGCCTGAGCGATGCGCGGAGTACCCGGTTCGAAGCGCTGCGGGCTCGGCAGGTACTCGGCCTTCTCGAGGGTCACGGTAGTGATCATCGAGCCGCCGTAGAGGAACGGCGGCAGGGCGTCGAGCACCTCGGCGCGGCCGTAGAGCACCCCGATGCCGGTGGGGCCGTAGAGCTTGTGCCCGCTGAAGACGGCGAGGTCGACGTCGAGCTCGCGAGGGTGGAGGGGCACGTGCGGCGCGGCCTGGCAGGAGTCGAGCACGACGAGGGCGCCGACCGCGCGGGCGAGGGGCACGAGCTGGGCGAGCGGGCTCACCTGTCCGGTGACGTTGGAGACGTGGCTGAGCGCGAGCACGCGCGTGCGCTCGCCGATGACGCTGCGAGCGACCTCGACGTCGAGGGCGCCGTCGTCGCGCACGGGGATGTGCCGCAGGGTCGCACCGGTGCGGGCGGCGAGCTCCTGCCACGGAATGAGGTTCGCGTGGTGCTCGAGCTCGGTCGTGACGATCTCGTCGCCGGGCGTCAGCGCGTAGGGTGCGGCGGCAGCGCCACCCATGCCGAGGCTCGCGTTGCCGAGCGCGTAGGCGATGAGGTTGAGCGCCTCGGTCGCGTGGCTCGTGAACACGACCTCGTTGTCGTCGACCTTCAGGAAGCGGGCGATGGTGAGCCGAGCATCCTCGTACAGCTCGGTCGCCTCGCCCGCGAGGGTGTGCGCGCCGCGATGCACGGCCGCGTTCGCCGTCGTGTAGAAGCTGCTCTCGGCACCGATGACGCGGTGCGGCTTCTGCGCGGTCGCCGCCGAGTCGAGGTAGACGAGCGGGTGGCCCTGCACCTCGCGCTGCAGGATGGGGAACTGCGCGCGGATCGCCTCGAGCTCGCTGGCCGTGAACGGCGCAGCGGTCGACGTGCCCGGGGGCGGCGAATGAGTCACCCCTCCAGGGTAGAGCGTGCGACGAGGGGTATCCGGCTAGGGGGCGAGCGCCCAATCGACGGCCGCCTCGGCGTGCAGCCGCGTGGTCGGGAACACTGGCACGTCGACGTGCCGCGCCTCGACGAGCAGCTCGATCTCCGTGCAACCGAGCACGATGCCCTGCGCGCCTCGGTCGACGAGCCCGTCGATGATGCGCAGGTACTGGGAGCGCGACCGCTCGGAGACCTCGCCGCGCACGAGCTCCTGGTAGATGACGCTGTGCACGACGGCCTGGTCGTCGTCACCGGGTACGAGCACCTCGAGCCCGTGCGAGGCGATGCGGTCTCGCATGAACGGCTGCTGCATCGTGAAGCGCGTGCCGAGCATCCCGACGCGTTCGATACCGGCGGCGCACACGGCCCGACCGGTCACATCTCCCAGGTGCAGCAGCGGGATGCTCACCGCATGCTCGATCGCCGGCGCGACGAGATGCATGGTGTTGGTGCAGAGCACGATCGCCTCGGCTCCCGCCGCTTCGAGGCCCCGCGATTCCCGAGCCAGGAGCTCGCCGGCGGCCGCCCAGTCCCCGGCCGCCTGCAGTCGCTCGACCTCGGCGAAGTCGACCGACACCATGACGAGGTCGGCGGCGTGCACGCCGCCGAGCCGCTGGGCGACAGACTCGTTGATGAGCGCGTAGTACAGGGCCGAACTTTGCCAGCTCATGCCACCGAGCAGTCCCAGTCGTCGCATGCGCTCTAGTCTTGCAGCCGAAGCACCCCAGCGGACGTGGCTCTAGGCTGAGCGCATGATCCGACACATCGTGCTGTTCCGCCTCGCCGCCGAGGACGACACCCAGCGCCGCGAGGACGCGGCCGAGATCGCGAGCCGGCTCGAGGCTCTGCACTCGCAGATCGCCGGTATCGAGAGCATTCGCGTCGACCGCGACCTCGGGCTCGTCGACGGGCACTGGGATCTCGCGCTCGTCTCCGAGCACGAGGACAACGCGGCCCTCGAGGCATACCAGGTGCACCCGCTGCACAAGGAGGCTGCGGCATTCATTGCGACGGTGATCAGCGATCGCGCGGTCGTCGACTACTCGTTGTGAATCGCGGTCGCACTGGTTTCTCGTGCGGAGCGGCACCGCCCCGCGAGTGCGAGGACTAGGTCGGCTTGGCGCTGATGTGAACGCCAGCGGAGTCGACGGTCACGCCGGTGAGCGTCACGCCAGCGTCACGCAACACGGCATTGACTCCCGCGAGCCCGTCGTTAAGAATGCCGAGCACTTCGGACGGCACCTCCGCCTCGACGCCGAATACCACGGCACTCGTCGTGGCGCCAAGCCCGCCGTCCTGCCCGACTGCTGGCGCAATCCGCACGTCCAGTAGGCCGAAATCATAGGAGAAGAATCCGTCGCGAATGTCCACACCGGGGAGGTCGAGCAGACTTGCGGGAATCGTCGCCTCCCGGGCACCCGACGCGATGAGCGGTTCGAGATAGTCGACGACAGGGCGCAGCGCGCTCGGGACCGACGCCCGAAGCTCCTCCAGCGCAGCGACTACCTCCGCCGATGGCGCGGCACCGGTATCAGTCGGAGGCGAGGGGGGCACCGCCGCGGCTGACTCGGTCGAGCCCGCAGCGCTTGTGGCCGCAGGAGCGCTCGCCTGAGACTCCAGGGGGGCATTGTCGGCCTCGGAGGCGGCCGCATCCGAATCGGTCAGCGTGGGACGCGGCGTGCCGATCGGCGACGGCGAATCGGTAGCGTGACCCTCGCTGGATGCGGGCGATTCCACGGCGTCGAGCGAGTCCACAGACTCAGGATGCTCGTCGGTCGCGTGTGGCTCGGGGCCGCGTGCATCGGGCTCTCGAGGGTCGACCGATGCGCCGGGTTCACCGGGTTCAGCCTCGCGCGCTGTCGTGTCGCCCGCGCTGGTGGTCGGTGTGACGTCGAGAGAGATTGTGATCTCGCCGCTGTCCCCTTCGATGACGGCGCCCACGCGCATGACGGCTCCGTGGCTTCCCACCCAGCCTTCTCGGTGGCTGCGGCCCTCCGTGTCGGCCGCGAGATCCCACTGCTCGCTCGCGGGCAGCTCGATGATGGCGCCCGGGCCGCTCTCACGCATGCGGTCGAGCGCCGCGCGTGCTTCCGCACCGGAGAGAACCACGGTGCGCGTGCCGCCCTCGGGTGGCACCGGCCCGCCCGGGGACGTGTCGGAGGCAACGGAGACGGCAGTCGTGCGGCGCAGCGCGGTGTGCACACCGGCGCCGCTACCTCCCGCACCCGCGAGCAGTCCGACGAGCCCGCCCGCGGCGAGGGCCACGGCCCCCGCCCCCAGTGGTGTGCTCAGGGGATCGCCGAGAAGGTCGAAGACGACCGAGCCGGAGCACGAGCTGCCGTCGGCGAAGCTCCATTCCAGTCGCCCCTCGTAGAGGCCCGTGCCCGCGTTCAGAAGCTGCCCGATCGGGAGCACTCCCGTCTCGACGCCGGGACCGTCGCCGTCCGGATCGACATCGTCGTCGCCCTGTGTGAAGACCGGAATGTTGGCGCCCATGTACGTGAGGCCGCCCCACCCGCTCGTGATGCCCGAGGGCTTCGTGAAGCTGTAGGCGATGGTCGCGTCGCGGTCGGCGACGATGACCGGGTTCGCGACGCTCAGCTGGGCCAGCGACTGCCCGTTGACGCTCATCTCGCACGACCCGCTGAGGTCGGCGCGCGCGGGAGATGCGGCGCCAGCGTCGAGGCCGAGCATCCCGCTGGCGCCGATGACGATCCACATCAGGACTGTCGCAGCACTCATTCCCGCTACGGGGACGACCGGCGGCATCCGACGCAGTCGCGCGTTGTAGCGGGCGACCGTCACCGCCCACAGCAGGGAGGGCACGATGATGCCGACGAGGAGCCCTGCCACCAGAGCCTGGACGAGCCGGCCGATGTCGAAGACCGTGAGCCCGAACTGCTGCAGGATCATGGCGCCGCCGATGCCCAGCGCGAGGCCGGATAGTATTCCGCCCACGCTGACTCTCGGTGTCCACCGCAACGGCCGCCCCGGGTTTCGCTTCGGCGGATACTGCTTGGCCCGAGCAACCGCGAAGGTGCGGCGCACCGTGAACTGAACGATGAACGACACGACTGCCGCGACGGCGAGGCCGACCCATCCCCACAGCAGCGTGGCAATCGTCACCAACGCGAAGAAGAGCGCCTGGATGAAGAACGATGCGATCCCATGACCTACTCGGGCAGTAGCGGCAGACATTGTCCACTCCAGAGTCTTTGATGGGGCGACTCGGGCGGGCCACCCTTGTGGGCGCCGACAGTACCAGCATCAGATAGCCGGGGGAACCCGCGTGGCCCGCCCATGCCTACACCTGCAGCACTCACGTCTCGACGGCGGCGACCGGCTGACGCAGGATGGTCTGGAGCCGCTCGGGCGCCGTGCTGCGGGCGTCCTTCAGGTAGATCTCGTGGTGGCGGCCGGCGGGCACGAGCCCGCGCGACGGCAGAATCTCGGCGTGGAGCGCCTCGAGCACGGGGCCCTCGTCGTCATAGGGCCCGACGTGGAGGGTCTGCACGCACGCGCCCTCATCGAGGGTCTCGACCCGAACCTCGGCGAGGCGGGGCGGGTTCTTCTTCGCCCGTACCCGTTCGATCGACTCCTCGACGAGGGAGTGCTCGATCCACTCGGGCAGCATGAGCATGACCGTCCACTCCCACTGCGTCTTGTCTCGTGCGGTTGTAAAGGCCGTCATGTCGTCCGCCCACCACAGCGCCTCGAGCGGCGGCACGACGTAGTCGCGGTCGAGCGCGCCCTTGCTCGCGAACTTCACGGTGTAGGCGAGCGGGTAGAGCGTCGAGACCGCGTCCGCGTACTGCGGCGCAGTGTTCGGGTCACCGCGGCCGTCGATCATCAGGTAGCGCAAGGGGGGCAGTGTGATCAGGCGGAAGTCGCCCGGCTTCGCACGGAAGGACTCCAGCGACTTCTTGAGATCCACCTTCTCCATGGTCGTCGCCACCCGCACTCTAGCGGCTACGCCCCGAGCGCCGCCAGACCGTGGAACACCGCGTACACGGGCCACACGATCGCCTGCAGGAGGCCGAGGATGACGCCCCAGAAACTGCCGTCGCTCTGGTCGATGAAGTAGATGGCGGCACCGATGTAGGCCATGAGGCCGAGCAGCCCCAGCGGTGCCGCGTTCGTCGCGCTGTTCTTGGCCATGCCAGCCTCCCGACTCTGCTGTGAGGCCCACGCTAGGGGCTCCCGAGATGGTGGACCTCCGTAGAGAGTTTGAGAACCCCTGCCCACACCTCAAGACCTTGTCTTTGCGCAGGTCACGGGGCTTCTACAACCAGGACCAGCGCTCCTCTGAGCCTACCGTTACCGATTCCAGGGGTCGAGTGGTGCGATCACTTGGGATGGCTCAAACCCTGCTGCGCCCTGAGCAGGTCGACGAGCTGGTGGCGCAGTACCGCAGGGGCGCGACGCTCGTGGAGCTGGCATCCGTGTTCGGAGTGAACCGCCGCACGGTCGCCACTCACCTCACCCGGCGGGAGGTGACGATCCGCCGTGGACGGTTCGATCCCTCCCGTATCCATGAAGCAGCCGACCTCTACCTCAGCGGGTTGACGCTGGTGGAGGTCGGCGTGAAGGTTGGGGCGGGGCCTCAGGCTGTCCGGCGAGCGCTCGCTTCGCACGGCGTCGTGATTCGGCCTGGCGGGCGCTGTGGTTCTCGCATCACGGCATCCACTGCCGTGAGCGGTTGAGCCTAGACACGGAGGGCTGGCTCACGCAGGCTCGCCTCGCCGCGCGAGTCGTGGCGCTGGTGACGACGGACCGCGGCCTCGCGCAGGCGCGCACGGATGAGCAGAGCGACGCTCACGGGTCCCATGATGATGAACTTGAGCGCGTTCCAGCATGCCCATAGCACGATGAGGTGGAGCCAGCCTGGGCCGCCGTCGGCTGCTGAGCCAGAGCAGATGCTGGCGATCAGGATGTAGGGAAGCGCGACCAGCATCGCTGGTATCCCCCACTTGAGTCCGCGCCGGGTACGGATGGCAGCGAGCAGTCGGTTGCTCGGCATGTAGCGGTGCAGGTAGTCGCGGGTGTGAACGCTGAGCGTCCAGATAAGGCGGAACATGACGGGCCTCTCGTCACACGTGTTACTCCGTCGAGGAGGCAGAACGTGTGTGAGTGCCCGAAGGCCGTCCCGGAGGACCCGCAATATGAGGAGAACCTGCCTCACGATCCACTGTACGCGGGGGTCGGCGTTCACGGAACCCTCCGGCTCCCGCGCCGCCGCGCGCACCTCTCTGTAGGGGTGAGAGGAGCCGACCATGACGAACCTGAGCCACGTAGTCCAGGACGAGCGCACGGCGCGGATGGCGCTGTCGATGCTCGTCGAACCGGACGATGCCGTGACCGGTCGCCTCCTGGGCGAGCTCGGTGCGCTTGAGCTGTTTCGGCTCGCCGAGGGTGAAGACGCGGTGCCGGGGCTCAGTACCGTTGACGCTCGGGTGTGGCGTGCCCAGTTCCAGCGCTCAGACACTCGGACACTTGAACAGAACCTCGTCGGAGCCGAGCGCGCCGGTATCGGCACGCTGATTTCCGGCGACAAAGAATGGCCTTCCGCGCTCGACGATCTTGGCGACCGTCGGCCGTACGTCCTCTGGACTCGTGGCACGACATCGTTCCTCGCGCGGCCGCTCAACGATCTCGTCACGATCACCGGCGCGAGGGCCTCGACCTCCTACGGCGAGCATGTGGCCGGGCAGCTTGCCTCCGACCTCGCCAGCGCTGAGCGGATCATCGTGGTCGGCGGAGCGTACGGAATCGAAGGTCGCGGGCGGTCGTGGTAGAGCTCGAGGCCGTTGCCCTCGGGGTCGGTGAAGTAGAACGCCTCGCTGACGAGGTGATCCGACGCGCCGGTGAACGTGCGCGGCGCGTGTCGTGCGACCGACAGCAGCGAGGAGGCGAGGCGTCGCTGATCCTCGAACACGATCGCCGTGTGATAGAGCCCGGCGCTGCGTCTATTCGCGTCGGGGAGGTCCTTCTCCTGACGCAGCAGCATGATCGGCGCGCCGCCGCGGCCGAGGGTCGCGGTCGGGCCGCTCTGGTCGAGCACGTCGAGCAGGACGCCGTCGTGGTAGTAGGTCGTCATGGTGTCGAGATCGCGGACCAGCAGCTCGACGGTGTCCATGCGCGTCGCGTCCGGCGCCGCGCCGCGGGTGGAGGTCGCCGGCGGCTGCCAGGTCGGGCCCGGGGCGTGAGTGGTCACGTCCATACGATGAATCCGATCCACGCGACCGCGACGGCGACCAGCAGCAGCACGATGTTCGCGGGCAGGGCCTTCGCTTCACCGCGGACGAGGTGGGTGATGATGGCGCCGACCTGCACGAGCGCGAGCCCGACGGCGGCGACAGGGGCCAGCACGGGAGCGATGCCCGTCAGCGGCGGCAGGATCAGCCCGACCGCGCCGAGCACCTCGACGAGGCCGATGACCTTGACCGCGCCGGCCGGGAAGCTCCCGGCCCAGGCCATGCCCGACTCCACCAGCTTCTCGGGCGCACGGACCAGTTTGGTGCCGCCGGCGAGGAGATAGACGAGGGCCAGCAGCCCTCCGACGATCCAGTATGCGATCTCCACGAGTGTGTCCTCCTCGGTGATCCGTGGTCAGTCGATGACGGCGAAGCCGCCGGTCCAGCCGACCTTCTCCGCCGCAGCGAGCGTGATCTGCAGGAATCCGATCGCCTCCAGCTCGGTGGCACGCTTGAGCGAGCCGGCGTCGATGCCACGCAGCCCTGCGGCACGCACCAGCGACAGGACGGCGTCCTTCGCATCGTGGTCGTCACCGGCTGCGAGCACCGTCACGGGCACGGTGCCGACGGCGCCGGTGTGCAGCGTGGCTCCCAGGTTCGTGTTGAACGCCTTGACGACCTTCACGTCCGGCACTCGCGCCTGGATCTCCGCCGTCGCCGACGAACCTGCAGCAACGACCAGTCCGTCGAAGGTCTCGAAGTCGACCGGGTTGCTCACATCCACGAGCACCTTGCCCTCCAGCGCGCCGGCGTACCGGTCCAGCACCTCGGGAACCGCCGCGTACGGCAGCGCGAGCACCACGACGTCGCCGGCCAGCTGCTCGCCCAGTGCTCCTGCCTGCCCGCCCAGCGGGCCGGCGACCGCCTCCGCCTTCGCGAGCTCACGCGCGAGGACCTGCACCTGCGCTCCCGCCTTCGCCGCGATGCCCGCGACGGCGCCCGCGATGTTGCCTGCCCCGATGATCGTCACCTGTGCCATGACATCCTCCAATTATTGATGCGTCAAGTTACGACCACAGTATCCACATTTCATTGATGCGTCAAGCAATGTAGGATGCGGGTATGAGCTTGAAGCGTCTGGTGCCGCGAATGGACGAGAGCGAGTCGCGTGCGTGGCTCGGGCTCACCGGCGTGTTGCAGCTGCTTCCCGGCGCACTGGAGACGCAGCTCCAGCGCGACGCGGGGCTCACCCACTTCGAGTTCGTGGTGCTGTCCGCGCTGCGGTTCGCCCCCGATTCGACGATGCGGATGAGCGCCCTCGCCGCCGCGACCGACTCGACCCTCACCCGGCTCTCCCACGTGTGCTCCCGTCTGGAGAAGCGCGACCTCGTCGAGCGATCCTCTTCTCCCGGGGACAAGCGGGCCACCGACGTGCGGCTGTCCTCGCACGGGCGCCGCGAACTGATCCTCGCCACACCCGCCCACATCGCCAACGTCCGGCGGCTGGTCATCGACGCCCTCACCCCGGAACAGCTCGAATCGCTCGCAAACGTGACCGAGACCATCCTCGCGCAGCTCACCGACGGGACGCACTGCGAGACGGCTCTCACACGCGATCCCGCCTCGCCGAGCGAGCCGGCGGGCTGATCAGCATGTCCCGTTCGACGGTTCATTGCAGCACCGAGACCGAGACACACGGGAATGGTGTATTGATTGTCGGATCAACAACCTCATCGATCGAAGGAGTGGAACAGCATGACTCGAATCACCGTTCTGGGCGGCAGCGGATACGCGGGAGCGAGCGTGGTCGCAGAGGCCCGCAAACGCGGGCACGAGGTCACCGCGGTCAGCCGCACCGCACCCGCCGAACCCGTCGCCGGCGTCGACTACATCATCGGGACGGTCCTCGACCCCGCCGTGCTGGAGTCCGCGATCGCCGACCGCGACGTCGTGATCGTCGCGCTCTCACCCCGCGGCGGTCTTGGAGACCAGCAGGAGACCGTGGTCACCACGCTCATCGACCGCCTCACCGGAACCCCCACCCGCCTCGGCTACATCGGCGGCGCCTCCTCGCTGCGGACCGAGGAAGGCGGCCCACGCCTCTGGGACGTCACGCAGGCGAGCATCCCCGAGGAAGCACGCGCCGAGATCGAAACCGGACTCCACGCCTTCGAACTGCTCGGTTCCAGCCCCGTGGGCCTCGACTGGTTCTACGTCAGCCCACCCGCCGACTTCGGTGCCTGGCTCAACACCCCCTCCAAAGGCAGCTACATCCTCGGCGGAGACATCCTCCTCCGGGACGACGGCGGCAACTCCACCATCTCCGCGGACGACCTCGCCCTCGCCATCCTCGACGAAATCGAAACCCCCACCCACCACCGACGCCGCTTCACCGCCATCCACTGACAACACCGCGGGCGCGCGGGGCCGAGGAACCCTCGACCCCGCGCACCCTGCACGACACGCGATCCACGAGGCGACGGCCGAGATGCGCCTCGCCAGGCTAGCGGAGATATCCACAGACATCGTTGTGGTTCCGTCAACGGTGACCTCTGACGGTCGGGGAAGGCCGGAGAAATGCGGTTGACGGGATCCTGCTCGTGCTTCATAGTGAATCGGCCTGACTTTCGTTCCTATCGGGAGTCTTGTCCGGCAGGTGCCGGTTGGCCTGATTCTTGGCCAGCGTAGTACGCGTCCTCGATCTCGATCGGGGTGCGCATGTCGAGCTCTCCGTGGAGCCGTGAGTTGTTCCACCACCACACCCATTCGAGGGTCGGGAGCACCCTTGCTCCGCAGATCGTAGATCGTCTGCACCGAAACCTTGAGCTGCGCGGCAAGCTCCGCCAACGACACGTAGCTTCCGTGTCCCGACTCTGAGGTGCTCGCACTGTCCATACAGCGAAGGTGCGCGGGGGTTACCGCGTACCTTCCAGGTAGCTCGAGAAGGCTCGAAAACGCCCTGCGGCGACTTGGCGAAGTGTCCGGTAAACGACTACCAAACATTCAAACTCCCTGTTCGGGGAGTGAAGTTTCGGTGCTTTACCGGGAGTTTTGGTGGAGCTAAGGAGACCCCGTCGGGCCGCGATACCGCGGCCCTCCTCCTCGAATCCCGCACCGAATAACGTGAGAAGGGCCCACCTTGCGGCGGACCCTTCTCACGTTGGTGGACCTGAGGGTGTCCGAGTTCACGACATAGGTCCCACTTGATAGGTCCCTGCTGAGTCGCGACATAGGTCACAGTCGGCCCCATGTCGAAGAACCGGGTCGTGGTCCTGAAGATCATCGCGAACGAGCTCACCATCAGCGCCGCCGCCGAACGCTACGGGCTATCCCGACGCCACATCCACCGCCTCCTGGCCCGCTACCGCGACAACGGCTTGGACGCCGTCGACCCACGGCCGCGGCGACCCCACTCGAACCCGACCTCGACCAGCCAGTTAGTGCGCGAGCGCGTCGTGGAACTGCGGCGTGAGCTGACCGCGCAAGGACTCGATGCTGGCCCACTGACCATCGCCTGGCATCTGGAGAACGAAGGCTACCGGCCACCGTCAACATCAACGATCCGCCGCATCCTGCACACTGCCGGCCTCATCACCCCCGAGCCGCGCAAGAGACCCCGCAGCTCCTACCTACGCTTCCAGGCAGCCCAACCCAACGAGACGTGGCAGTCCGACTTCACCCACTGGCGCCTGGCCGATGGCACCGACGTGGAGATCCTGAACTGGCTCGATGACCACTCCCGCTACCTCCTAGGCTGCACCGCAGCACGCCGCGTCACCGGCGACCTGGTCGTGAGCGACTTCCTGCGCGTCATCGACCTGCACGGGGTCCCCGCTTCCACCCTGACCGATAACGGCAGCGTCTTCACCTCCCGCTTCACCGGCGGCAAGAACGCCTTCGAATACGTCCTGGCGCTGCAAGGGGTGAGGCAGAAGAACGGCTCCGCCTCACACCCCCAAACCCAAGGCAAAATCGAACGGTTCCATCAGACCCTGAAGCGGTGGCTGGCCAAGCAGCCTCCGGCCGACACGATCGGCAACCTGCAACGGCAACTCGACAGATTCCGTGAGCACTACAACGAGCGCCGCCCGCACCGAGCCAACGACCGCGCCACGCCCGCCACCGCCTACCGGGCGACCGCCAAAGCCACCCCAGCGACCGCGACGGCAGAACCCCACTATCGGGTTCGCTACGACCACGTCGCAGACGACGGAAAAGTGAGCCTGCGCCGCGCCGGCCGCATGCACCACCTCGGGATCGGCGTCGAGCACCGACGCAAACGGATCCTGGCCCTCATCGACGACACCACCGTCACCGTCGTCCACCTCGATACCGGCGAGGTCATCGCCCGCAACACCATCGACCCCACTCGAAGCTACTGGCGCAACACGACCAAAAGCGCCGGCCGATGGCCGAGCCGATGAGACCTATGTCGCGACTCAGATGAGACCTATGTCGCGACTCATCACATTGGTGGACCTGAGGGGAATCGAACCCCTGACCTCTTCATTGCGAACGAAGCGCGCTACCAACTGCGCCACAGGCCCGTGAACCGTCGATAACACTACCACCGGCGCGCAGAGCCGCCGAAACGTCGCGAGTCGGCTCAGCCGGCAGCGCGGCGGCGCTGCAGCACCTCGTCGAGGTCGGGTGCGCGAGTGGGAAGTCCGTCGAGGATGCCCATGCGCGCGAACCGCGAATCGCCCCGCTCGGCCTCCGCCATCGCGGCACTCGCTGCGGGCTCCTCCCGCACGGTCGGGCCCGGCGCCTCGGTCGGCGCGGCGGGAGGCTGCGCGAGTCGCTGAGCCTGCTCCGCCTCCGCGGCGGCGGCCGCGAGCAGTGCGGCGTGGTCGATCGTGGGCTGAGCATCCCGCACCGCCGCCGGAGCCGAGGGCGCGTCGAGGTAGGTGGGGCGCGGAAGCGGCACGGGAGTCCACGCGCGCTCGCGCGGGGCCTGACGACCGGCGGCCGACGCGGCGGGCGCGTAGTCGACGAACCGCGGGGCGGTCGGCGCGACCGAGGCCGTGCGGCGGCGGCTCGCGCGGGCCAGGCCACGCAGCAGGAGCGTGCCGCTGAGGGCGACGAAACCGGCGAGGCCCGTCCACGCCCACGCTCCGAACGCGACGGAGACGCCCACGCCGACGAGTGCGGCGAGGGTCAGAAGGCTCGTCCCGGCGCGCGAGCGGCGCAGACGGCGCTGGCCGAGACGAGAGGCGTCCACTTCGGCGACGAGACCCGGAGCCGCTGCGGCGAGCTGCGCGCGCAGGGCGCGCTGTCGGGCCGCCTCGCGAGCCCGCTCGATCGCGAGCTGCTCACGCTGCCGCGCGGCGAGCGAGCGTTCCTGCGAAGCGATCTCGCGCGCTGTCATCTCCGCCCGCACGGCCTCCGGCAGCTCGGTCGTCTGCGCCATGATGCGCAGCGTCTGCTGCAGGCGCACGGCGTTGCGCTCGGTCGCCAGGTACTCGCTGCGTCGGCGCCACATCGGCACGAGGTAGAGCAGCCACAGGCCGGCCGCGACCGCGATGAGTATCGCTGTGCCGCTCGCCGAGTTCTCCACGGCCCAACGGTACGTCTGCCGTGCGCCTCTGGGCGGGATGCTCGGCGCGTGTCCGCTGGACGAACCTCGCCTACCCGGCCTGGAGGGCGCCGACGATCGCGCCCATCGCGGTAAAGGCCACGATCGCGTATCCCGCGTTGATCGCGAAGTGCCGGAAGGGTCGGCGCTCGAAGAGGTACACGACGCCGAGCAGGGCCGACACGAGCGTCGCACCTGTGACGAGGCCGGCGATCGTGCCGAAGAGGGGCCCCGCGGCGCCGATCAGGAAGGCGAGACTTGTCGCAGCGACGAGAGACAGGACGAAAGAGCCGCCGAAGACGAGCGGTGCACCCCGGCCGAGCTGCTCGTCGCTCACGCCCGACGCACGCTGCCAGGGTCGCGCGAACAGGAGACCGAACCACAGCCCGCCCACGACGAACATCGACACCGCCGCGAGCAGGATTCCCCACACGTTGACCGCTGCTTCCATGACTCCTCCTTCGAGCACGCCGTCCGAGACGCTCGGCGCCGACTCTAGTGAGAGCGAAGGGGGTTCGTCTTGTACGGAATTACCCGTGCGCAGGGTGGCCGAGCGGCACGAAGGTGGCGTACTCGAGACCGAATTCGCGCAGGTCGTGCAGGAATCGCGCCGGTGGCGAGCCGGCGAACCGCGTGAAAGCGCGCGTGATGTGCGGCTGATCGTAGTAGCCGTACTCGGCGACGAGCTCGCCCCACCCGGGCAGCGGGTTCCTCGAAGCGAGTGAGGTGAGCAGGGCGTCGAAGCGGGCCACGTCGGCGAATCGCTTGGGCGTCACCCCGCACGCCCGCGAGAATCGCGCGGTCAGAGCGCGCGGGGTCAGGCCCTCCGCCGCCGCGAGCCCCCCGATCGACGCGGGTCGATCGCTCTCGAGCCCGACCCGCACGCGTGCAACCGCCGGATCGGGGTCGGGCCGGTGCCGTGCAGCGCGCAGCAGACCCACGAGGTCGTCGAGGAGGCCCTCCACGTCATCGCTCAGCTGGCCTCTGGCGGCGAGCGCGTCGACACCCGGCACGAGAGGCTCGGCCGGCAGCACGGCGTCGACGAGGTCACCCGGCTGCGCGCGGGCGAAGAGGCCCGCGCCATCCGCGGTGAACTGGGCCACGAGCATCCGCAATTCGATCGGATTCTCATTCACCAGGTACTGGGTCTGCACTCCCGCGAAGAACGGCCCCGCGAGCTCGACGCCCGTCGCCATCGCACCGCGCGCCAATTGACGGTACGGGTCGGAGAGATTGACGATCAGGTGGGCGCGCGGGCTGGGAAGGATCTTCTCGAATCGGCGCTGCGGCGGCGCGTGGAGGTACCAGAGCGCCTGCACGAACGGCGCCAGGTCGCCCGGCACCGCGCGCGGCACGAAAAGCGGTGCCGTCACGGCAGCGGAAGCCCCCGCCGCGCCGCGATGAGGTCTGCCTCGGGCACGGTGGCCGCCCCCGCGGGCACGCGGCCGGCACGCCAGCGCTGCAGCACCCCCGTGGGCACCTCTTCGACGGTGAGCGCAAAGCAGAAGTGGTCGCGCCAGTCGTTGTTGATGTGGATGTAGCGCCGCCGCAGCCCCTCGTAGCGGAAGCCGAGCTTCTCGACGACGCGCAGGCTCGCCGCGTTCTCGGGTCGGATGCAGATCTCCATGCGGTGCAGCCCGACAGTGAAGAAGACGTGGTCGGTCGCGAGGGCCACCGCCGTCGGCGTGAGACCGCGACCCGCGAACCGCTCCCCCACCCAGTAGCCGATCGTCGCCGACGCGAGCGAGCCGTAGCTCATGCCCGACACGTTCAGCTGGCCAGCCAGCCGGCCCTCCGTCTCGATGATGAACGGCAGGCCCTGCCCGGAGCGCGCCGCCACGAGGAGACTGCGGATGCTGCCCTTGGTGTCCCACGACATCGGGGCGACGGGGCTCGTCGCCTCCCACGGGCGCAGCCACGTCCGGCTCTCGATGAGCTCGCGCTCGAGCGCGCGGGCATCTCGCACGCGGATCGGGCGCAGCACGGTGACCCCGTCGCGCAGGGTGGGGATCGCGTTCACATCGCCTCGAGGTCGGTCGGTGAGGGGCTGCGGGGTCCGGTCAGCGCAGGGTCTCGTCAGCGCAGAGTGTCGGCGAACTCGACGAGCCACGGCCGAAGCTCCGGGCCGAGGTCGTCGCGCTCGGAGGCGAGCTGCACGATCGCCTTGATGTAGTCGAGCCGGTCGCCCGTGTCGTACCGGCGACCACGGAACACCACGCCGTAGACGCCGCCGTGCTCGACATTGCCGGCGAGCTCAAGCAGGGCATCCGTCAGCTGAATCTCGTCGCCCTTGCCCGGCGGCGTGTTCTCGAGAATGCCGAAGATCTCGGGGCGCAGCACGTAGCGGCCGATGATCGCCAGGTTGGAGGGCGCCGTGCCGGGGGCAGGCTTCTCGACGAGGCCCGTGATGCGCACCACGTCGTCGGTGTCGGTCGGCTCGACCGTCGCCACGCCGTACAGGTGCGCTTGGTCGGGCTCGACCTCCAGCAGGGCCACGATCGTCGCGTTGCGCTCCTCGTGCACCTCGATCATGCGCTCGAGCAGCGGGTCGCGCTCGTCGATGAGGTCGTCACCGAGGAGCACGGCGAACGGCTCGTGCCCGACGTGCATCTTCGCGCGCAGCACCGCGTGCCCGAGTCCCTTCGGGTCGCCCTGCCGCACGAAGTGCATGTCGGCGAGGTTCGTGGAGTGCATGACCTTGGCAAGCCTCTCCTGGTCGCCCTTGATCTGCAGCGTGTTCTCGAGCTCGGTCACCCGGTCGAAGTGGTTCTCGAGAGCGTTCTTGTTGCGACCGGTGATCATGAGCACATCGGTGAGGCCCGCGTGCACAGCCTCCTCCACGACGTACTGGATGGCCGGCTTGTCGACGACGGGCATCATCTCCTTCGGCATCGCCTTGGTCGCGGGGAGGAATCGCGTGCCCAGGCCCGCGGCGGGAATGACGGCTTTCGTGAGCGACATGGCCTCAGCGTATCGGGGGAGGGCGCCTAGCATGGTGCGTATGATCAGCGAACCCGCAGGTGCCAAGCGCGCACTGCGCGCCGAGTTGCGCGAACGGCGGCGGATTCGCCCCTCGGCGGAGCGCGACGCGGCCTCGGTCGAGCTCACCCGCCAGCTCATCGCCCTCACCTCGGCGCTCGGCCCCCGAACCCTCGCGTGCTACCTCTCGACCCCCGACGAGCCCGAGACCCGCCCGTTTCTGGCGTGGACCGCCGAGCAGGGCCTCGACGTGCTGCTGCCGATCTCCCGCGACGACGGCCTCCTCGACTGGGCCCCCTACGACGCGAGCGACGAGGGCAGCGACGTAATCGGGATGCCCGTGCCCACGAGCGACATCGTGGCACCCATCGCGATCAACGACGTCGGGCTGATCCTCGTGCCGGCCGCCGCGGTCGACCGCACGGGCATGCGCATGGGATGGGGGCGCGGGTACTTCGACAAGACCCTCGGGTCGATGGATCGGCGCCCGCCGGTCTTCGCGGTGCTGTTCGACGACGAGCTCGTCGACGAGCTGCCGCGCGAGAAGCACGACCAGCCCGTCGACGGCGTCGTGACTCCGGGCGGCATCCAGCGCTTCTGAGCCGACGTATCCTTGTCGGCGGAGGTTCACATGCCCACCTATTCCTACCGCTGCACGGAATGCTCGACCGCGTTCGACATTCAGCAGGCGTTCACCGACGACTCCCTCACCGAGTGCCCGACCTGCGAAGGGCGACTGCGCAAGGTGTTCTCGTCCATCGGCGTGACCTTCAACGGCTCGGGCTTCTACCGCACCGACAGCCGGGCGGCGGAGCGATCGAGCTCGGGCGGTGGCTCAGGCTCGAAGGATTCCGGGTCGAAGGATTCCGGGTCGTCGGGTTCCGGCTCCGGCACGAAGGAGTCGAGCTCCTCATCGACCCCGGCAAAGAAGGAGACGACCAGCTCCGGCTCCAGCACCTCGACGTCGACCGCCGCCGCGAGCTAATCACGACCATCACGAACCGCATCATCGGCTGAGGAGGCACCCATGCTCAAGGGCTTCAAAGAATTCATCCTGCGCGGCAACGTCGTCGAGCTCGCCGTGGCGGTCGTCATCGGGGCCGCGTTCACTGCCGTCGTGCAGGCGATCGTCAGCTCGGTCATCAACCCCGCGATCAGCGCGCTCTTCTCTGCCGAGACGCTGGCCACGGCCCTCCCGGTCGTGATCCCGACCGTCTCCGGTGGCGAGGCGACCATGTACTTCGGCGCCGTCATCGGGGCTCTCATCAACTTCATCGTCGTCGCGTTCGTCGTCTACTTCGCGCTCGTGCTGCCGATCAACACGCTCAAGAAGCGCGCGGAGGAGCGCCGCAAGGCGGGCGAGCCTCCGGTGTCGGCCGACGCGCCGCCGACCGAGCTCGATGTGCTCACCGAGATTCGCGACCTGCTGACCAAGCGCGAGGCCTGAGTCCACTCAGTAGTGGGGCGGCTTGTCGGCCGTGAGCCGCTCGTCGTTCTCGGTGCCTCGGTTGCGCGCGGGTTCGGCGCCGTGCGGGTCTGAGCTCGGAGCCGGATCCGACCCCGGCGGGGGCGGGGTGGTGACCCTCCGGCGAGCGCGACGGGCCGCACTGAACCGGCCCTGCGCATCCTCATCGCTCATGCGCCCAGGCTACCCACCTCGGGTTGACGGGGCGGGATGCTCGGCTCAGGTGACCGCGGGGCGCGGGCGCGGCGTCTCGGGTGCGAGAGCCTTGCCGGCCATGGCGACGATGCGGTCGGCGACGCCGTCCGGATCGCTGAACAGTTCGAAGACGTGCACGCGCGCGTAATGCCAGCCGAGGCGCCGCAGCAGGTCGGGGCGGAGGCGCAGAGACTCGCGAAGGCTCGTGCCCGCGAGCGACGCGTCGGTCTCGATCGCGATGCAGTAGCCGCCGCGGCTCGCGACGAGGCTGAGCTTGCCGCGGTGCCCCAGCGCGGTCTTGAGCCCGCGAGCCTCGAGGCGCCGAGCGAGGTCGATGAGCATCGGGTCGCTGTCGTCCTGCAGCTCGACCGCGGAACGCCGCGCCTCGATGTCGGCGAGCAGATCGCCGAGAGCGCGAGCCCCGTGCGACAGCCGGTCGTCGTCGAGGTCGCCCGCGCGCAAGCAGCTGACGATGCGCACGAAGCGGCGAGCGCGCGTCATGGCGACGGCGAGCAGGCGGTCGCCGCCCGGGCGGCCGAGCGCGCCAATCTCGCTGAGAACGCGACCGTGCGGGGTGCGACCGTAGCCGATGGAGAAGATGACACGGTCGCGCGACTGGGCGACGGCCTGCTCGATCGTGAGCACGCCGAACGGCTCCGCCCGGTCGCCGAGCACGAACTCCTGCAGGTCGGGTCGGGTACCGATCGCCTCGAGCACGGCGTCCTGCACGCGCGCGGCGTGCCGATGACTCGCGGTGATGACCATGAGCGACTCGGCGGGGCGCGCGGTGGCGTGCTCGAGCACGAGGGAGACGACGCGCTTCACCTCCGCGTCGACGCTCTCGATCGCGCCCGTCTCATCGTCGGGCATACCGTGCCCCTCATCGAGGTAGTCGACGGCGATCGACGGATGCCCGAGGAACGAGCCGGCCCAGGGAAGCGAGTCGATGCGACCAGCGTAGAAGCGGCGGTTGACGAGCTCGGCGAGGTCCTCGCCGCCGGCGCGGTACGAGCGCGTGAGCGACTGCACCGGCAGGAGGTCGGCGAGCTGGAAGAGGGCGGAGGAGGCGTGCCGGGCATCCTCATCGGCGCTCGAGGCCCCGGCCGCATCGCGGCCGGCTGCGGGAGCCGCAGCGTCCACGGCCACCGAGAACGGTGCGGGGGTCTGGGTGACGGGGTCGCCCACGGCGACCACCTGCCGGCCGCGGCGCGCAGCGCCGGCAACCTCGGGCACCGTCACGGCACCCGCGTCGAGCACGATGACCGTGTCGAAGGGAATCTCGTCGCTAATCTCGTGCACGTCGTACGGCGAGGCGAGCCACACGGGCGCGATCGGGCGGGACAGATGGGGAGCCTCGTGCTGGAGCTCGTGCGGCGTGATCGAGCCGCTCTTCAGCCGGGCCCGCAGGGCGTCGGCCTCCTCCGGCCAGTCGGTGATGCCGATCGACCAGTTCTCCGCGAGCTGCCAGCCGAGCAGCGAGGCGCTGCCGGCGGCGTGCGCCTCGTCGACGAGGCGGAAGTCGGCCTCGAGCCGGTCGAGCACTGCCGTGTCGGCACCGAGCAGCGCGCGGTCCTGCTGCAGCAGGCTGTCGAGAGCGGAGCGCCACCACGCGAGCTCGAGCTCGGCGGCGACCTGCGACTGCGGCACGTGGCGCTCGGCGAGGTCGGCGAGCAGCGGCTGAACATCCCAGCCCTCGAGCAGGCGCAGCAGCTCGGTGCGCTCCTGCAGGTTGGCGAGCACGTCGCTCTCGGCCGCGAGGCCCTCGAGCAGGGCGTGCAGCTCGGCCAGGGGTCGATGCACGAGCGACCGGTCGCGGCTGTCGTGCCCGAGCGGAGCATCCAGCTCCTCGAGATCCTGCTCGACCTGCTGGTAGGCGTGGTGCACGTCCGCGATGCCCACCGGCACCGTCGGGGTGAGACCGGCGGGAACGAAGCGCTGCCACAGCACGCGCTGCTGCTGGATGCGCGTGAGCGCGTCGTGCAGATCGCCCACGTGCACGCCCGGCCGCAGGTACTCCTTGGCGAGGCCCTTCAGGCGACGGCGCGTCGCGGCGGGCATCGTCGAGCCCTCTCGTCGCGGAGCGGTCGCCGCGATGAGCTCGCTGAGCGAGCGGTCGAAGACGGCCGGCTGGAACCGGTCGAGGGTGTCGCGGATGTCGGTGAGGAGCCGCAGGTACACACCGAGCTCGGCGAGCGTCTCGAACGGGCGCAGCGGCGTGGAGGCGATCAGCGCGCGACCGCGCTCGACGAGGCGCGGCAGGAGGTCGGCGTGCAGGCGGCGGGCGCGCTCCTGGGCGCGCGCCGCGTCCTCCGCCTTCGAGAACCGCGCGCCGTACCAGGGCGAGTCACCGGGGCCGTAGCTGAACTGCCCGAGCTCGGCGGCCTGCACCATGGCCTCGGCCGCGGGGCGGCGATCGGTCGCGAGCAGTTCGACGGCCTGCCTGCTGAGGCGCGCCCGCGTGGAAGGCGGCGTGGGCAGGAGCGCGAGCCGACTGAGCTCGGTGACGCAGTCGAGCACGCTGATGCCGAGCACCGAGTCGGGGCGGGCGAGAGCCTCGCGGTAGTCGAGCAGCACGCCGCGGAGCCGAACGAGGGCTTCGTCGACCTCGACGACACGGGGGCGCTTCGCCTTCTCGTTGCGACCGATCGCGCGGATCAGGTCGCGGCGCAGCGTCGGCGCGGTCGCCGTGATGCCGGGCAGGCCGATGTCGGCGAAGCGCTGCGAGATGCTGCGCAGGCTCGCGCGGCGCGGGCTCACGACGAGCACACGCTTGTTCTGGGCGACGAGGGCGCCGAGGGCGTTGACGACGGTCTGCGTGCTGCCGGTGCCGGGGAGCGTCTTGACGACGAGCGAGGCACCCGAGGCGATGGTCGCGATGACCTGCTCCTGCTCGGCGTCGGCATCGAGAAGCAGCAGGTCGGTCTCGGGCGGCCGCTCGTCGGCGGGAACCGGCACGACGGGCTCACCGCCCTCCTGCACGGCCCAGCGCGCGCTCGTATTGCCGGCGGCCGCGTCGAGGATGGGATGCCCGAGCTCGTGCGCATCCGCCGCCATCGGCGCACCCACTTCGGCGAAGGTGGAGACCACGAGGCGCGGCGTGATGGTGAAGCCGTCGAGGTGCGCGGTGAGGCCGCGCAGGCGGTCGAGCGGCGGGTTCGGCTTGAAGGCGTCGCCGTCGTGGGCGAGCGCGACGAACGCCGCCTCGTCGAGGTGCAACGCGAACTGCTCGGCCAGCGTGCGCACGAGGGCGGGGTTGAGGCGCACCCGACCGCGCAGGGTGAGCTCGACGTCGCGCCCGCGACGCCGCAGGGCGAGGGGGCGCAGCAGCAGGGGCGCACGGTGGTCGATGCCGTCGTAGCTCCAGGCGACCATGCCGATGCCGAGGGCGATCGCGTCGATGCCGCGCACGCTCGAGAGCTCGAGGCCCTTGTCGACGATGCGCTCGGCCGCGATGCGCGCCGAGCGCAGGGCCACGTCGTCACGCACGAGGTTGCTCAACAGTGTGGGGCTGCCCGCGATGAAGCGGGCGAGGCCGCCGGGGTGGCTCGTGCCGAGCTCGATGCGGCCGCGCGGGTCGTCCTCGAAGTGCAGCAGCGTGCTGCGTCCGCCGAGCGCGGCGAGGTCGGCGCGCCAGCGCTCCCACGTCGGTGCCGCGACATTCATAGGCAGCACGCGGGGGTCGCCGACGCTGATCGACGAAGGCTGCGGACCGCCGTTCACGGTCGCAGGCTCGTCGATCTCATGATCGTCGTAACTGTCGGCACGCCACACGCCGTCACCCTATGACCGTCGCCGCGAAATACTGGGGATTCCGGGCGGTCTGCCGTCGAATCGGCCGCAACCGTAGACTCGCCACCGTGGAGCTCTTCGACGGCCTCGTGTCGATCATCGTCACCGGCGTCGGCACCGTGCTCGTCGTCGTCGCGGCCGTGTTCGTGGCCGGCATCATCGTCGTCTCACGGCGGCGCGCCCGGCCGCAGGCAGCCATCGATGTCGTGCGTCGCCGCGCAGGGTCGGCGCTCGTCCGCGCAGACGACCGCGTGGATGCGGCCGCGACCGACATCGACTTCGCGCTCGCCCAGTTCGGTGAGCGCGAGACGGCCGACTATCGCGCCGCCCTGTCGCGGGCGCGCGAGGACCGCGCCGAGCTCTTCCGCCTGCACCGCATGCTCGAAGACGAGCCGGGAGCCCGACTGCGCCACCGCGAGCGCGCCGACCGCATCGTCATGCTCGCCGACCGCATCGAGAGCACCCTCGATGCCGAGGCGGCGCGCTTCCGAGATCGCCGCACGGTCGAGAGCGGCGCCGAGGCCCGTGCTCACGGGCTGTCCGAGCGGGTGAGGGCGCTGCGGGATGCGGCGCGCGAGCGCGCCCTCGAGCGGGATGCCCTGCGCGAGCTCTTCGCCGAGGCGGCGCTCGGCGCGGCATCGACGGCGCCCGAGCGGGCCGCGGCTCTTCTCGACCGCGCCGATGCCCTCGCCGCCGAGGCGAGCGCCGAACTCGCGGTGGCCGCGGCGAGCGCCGTCGGCCCGCTGCTCGCCGACGCCGAGCGACTCGCCCACGAGGCGCACCAGCTGCTCGACCTCGTGCCGAGCACCGCCGCGCGACTGGATGACGCGCTCGCCGCGCTCGAGGCGTTGCGCGCCGACGCCCGCACGGCCCGCACCGAGGCCCTCGCCGACCTCGACGACGCACCGGACGCCGGCACAGCAGCCGCCATCACGTCCGCCGTCGCCGGGATCGACGCCGCGATCGTGGCCACCGGGGCGGACGAGGCGAGGCATCCCGTTCCGGCACTCGACCGCATCCGCGCGGCGATGGATCAGCTCGAGGTCGCCCTCGCCGCGAGCCGCACTCAGGCGCAGCGGCTCGCCCACGCGCGCGAGGCCTACGCAGGGGCGCGCGTGTCAGCGCAGAGTCAGCTCGCCGCCGCGCGCGCCGCACTCGGCCGCGGAGGCAGCGCGGGTGCTCGCGCGCGCCTCGCCGAGGCGGAGGAGGAGCTCGCCCTCGCCGAGCGCTCGACCGACCCCGTCGAGGCGCTCGACGCCGCCCGCCGCGCCATCACGCACGCGCGCGACGCCGAGGTGCTCGCCCGCTACTAGCCCGCGCCCGCGGCGCGCGGCGCGCGGCGCCCCTTTGTGCCAGATCTGGCCCGAACGGGCGCTCGGCGCCGTCGTTCAACCCACTTTCGGGCAAATCTGGGCTGCGCGCCGCGCGCGTGTACCTGTGCGGCGCGAGCCGCGCGGCAGGCGTGCGCGGTGCGCGTGCGCCGTGCGCGTGCGCGCTATGCGCCGTTCTGCAGGTAGGCGACGACGGCGAGCACGCGGCGATGGTCCTCCCCCGTGTCGTCGAGCCCGAGCTTGGCGAAGATCGCCGACACGTTCTTCTCGACGGCGCCGACCCCGATGTGCAGGGCCTGCGCGATCGCGGTATTCGTGCGGCCCTGCGCCATGAGCTCGAGCACGTCGCGCTCACGCGGTGTGAGCGCCTCGAGCGGGTCATGCCGTCGTGCCATGAGCTGACTCACCACCTCGGGGTCGAGTACGGTGCCGCCTGCGACGATGCGGTGCAGGGCATCCCGCACATCGTCGAGGCTGACGACGCGGTCTTTGAGCAGATAGCCGAGCCCTGCACTGCCGGCGGCGAGCAGCTCGTGCGCATAGGTGAGCTCGACGTACTGCGACAGCAGCAGGATCGCGAGGCGCGGGTGCCGACTCCGCAGCTCGAGGGCCGCCCGCACGCCTTCGTCGCGGAAGGTCGGCGGCATGCGCACGTCGAGCACGACGGCGTCGAGCTCGAGCTCCGCGACCTCGGCGAGCAGCGCCTCGGCGTCGCCGTAGGCACCGACCACGTCGAGGCCTGCGTCGCGCAGCACGCGCACCAGCCCTTCGCGCAGCAGCACCGAGTCATCGGCGACGGCAACGCGAAGGGCTGGCATGGGGGCAAGCCTAGGCACGCGGCTCGCGGTCGGCGGCACGGTCGGCGGGGGCGGATGCTCCGCTCACGCCCGCGAGCGGCAGCGTCGCCCGCACGACGGTCGGGCCGCCCTCGGGGCTGTCGATCGTGAGCTCGCCACCGAGCCCGTGAGTGCGGTCGCGCAGCCCCTCGAGGCCGTGGCCCGTGCGCTCGACCGCGCCGCCCATGCCGTCGTCGCTCACCGTGATGGTGAGTGCGCCGTCGGCAGCGACCACAGCGAGCCGGATGCGCGTCGCCTGCGAGTGCTTGGCAGCGTTGGCGATGAGCTCGCTCGCCACGAAGTACGCGTTGCGGGCGACCTCGTCCGGCAGGTTCGCGGTCGCGCCGAGCTGCGACTCGAGCGCCACCGGGATGCTCGAGCGGCTCGCGAGCGACTCAAGCGCGGCGAACAGTCCGCGATCGAGGAGCAGGGGCGGCGCGAAACCGCGCGACAGGTTGCGCAACTCGTCGAGCGCGTCCTGCGCCTGACGCCGGGCATCCGCGACGAGGCCGCGCGCCTCCTCAGGGTTCTCAGCGATGCGGCGCTCGGCCGCGGCGAGGTCCATCTGCAGCCGGATGAGGCGCTGCTGCGGGCCGTCGTGGATGTCGCGCTCGATGCGGCGCAGGGCGCTGCCCTCGGCGGCGACGGCCGCCTGCCGGGAGGTGAACAGGCTCGATACCTGGCGCTCGAGCTGCTCGTTGCTGAAGCGGCCGAGGAACGGGCGCGCGATGGCGGCGTGCAGCCACGTGAAGCCGCGAAGCACGTAGGGCAGTGTGACGAGGGCGACGACGCCGAGCACGATGGCGGTGGCCGCGATGGCCGGCGCGAGGCTCTCCAGCCGCCCCTCGGCGACCACCCAGTCGGCCGTGGTGTAACCCTCGACCGAGAACTGCAACCCCCTCGTCGCGAGGGCGATGGGCACGGCGATGGCCACGACGGTCAGGCTCAGCCAGACGGTGAGCACGACGAAGCTCACCGTCGCGATAATCGGCGCGATGACGGCCCCGTGCAGCAGGGCGAGCCAGTACCGGCCGTTCGCGAGGGGGCGCAACCAGCGCTTCCACCACACGGCGGTCGGGTCGCTCTGCCACTCGGGCGGTGTGATGGGCGCCTCACCCGAGAAGCGCAGGCGAGCGATCTCGAACGCGCCCGCGTACCGCGACAGCAAGAGGGTGAGGGAGAGCACGAAGATGCCGACGACGAAGACGAGCAGGCTTGCTGCGCCCGAGACGAGCGACGTGAGAATCGCGCTCACCGCGATCGCAATGAGGAACGTGGGAACGAGGTAGCCGAGAGCGCGCGGCACCCGGCGCCACACGGCGCCGTAGCTCCAGCTGTCGGGTACGGCCGGCGCCGTGGGGGCGGGGGCCGCCGGCGCGGGGGTCGGGGATGCGGTGGTCATGGGTTTCTCCTGGGGTCAGACTGCCACGGCGCGGGGTGCGGCGCGGTGACTCCAGCCTCGTGACTCGCCCTCGCACGGGCCATCCGGCCCACCCACGAGCCGTACGGGGGTTATCCCCCGCACGCTTCGCGCCAGATCTGACGCGAATGGGCGCTCGTGGCGCCCGTGGAGCACAGTTTGAGGCAAATCTGGGCGAGCCGTGGCGCGGGGCCGGGCGGCGCGGGGCGACGACACGTGGGGCGGCGGCGCGCGCCGCGCGGCCGGACTACTCGAGCTCGAGGGTCACGACCGTGACCGCGATCGTGACGTTGACGGGCGCGGCCCACTCCTCGAGCACGGCGCGCACCTTCTCGCGGTCCTGGTGGAACGCGTTGGGCCCCATGAACACGGCGTCGAGGGCCTGCTCGATCGAGAGTGCGACCCGGCTGCGCACCTCCCGCGCGGAGACGAGCCGGGCATCCGGGATGCTCGCCGCGACCTCCTCCGCCTTCCCAGCGGGCACGCGCAGAAGCTTGAGCCCGTGCTGCAGCTCGCGCTGGTGGTCGCCGTGCGGCACGACGAGCACGGCGCGGCCGCCGGGGGCGAGGATGCGGCGCACCTCGGCAGCGGAGCCTGGCGAGAAGATGCGCAGCGCCACGGCGACGCTCGCGTCGCGCAACGGGATGCCCGTCCACACATCGGCGCTCACCGCTGCCAGGCGGTCGTGGGCGCGCGCGGCGACGCGCACGGCGGGGGCGGAGGCGTCGAGCACGATGCCGCGCAGGTCGGGGCGGGCATCCAGCACCTGCGAGGCGTACCAGCCGGTGCCGCCGCCGAGGTCGGCGAGCCAGCCCCGCGCGTCCTCGGGAACCGCCTCGAGCACCGCGCGGAGAATCGCGTCGTGGAAACCGTCGGCCTGGAACCGCTCGCGCGCCTCGAGCATCTCGGGGGTGTCGCCCGTCGCGGGAGCGCCCTTGCCCTTGTGCGCGGCGCGCAGGCTCAGGTAGCCCTGGCGGGCGCGGTCGAAGCGGTGCCGATTGCCGCACTCCGCTCCCCCGTCGGCGGGGGTGAGCGGCTCGCCGCAGCTCGGGCACTGCAGAAGGTCATAGGCCGCGTCGAGGGTAGTCACGCGCGCAACGCTATCGGTATCAGTAGAGTCGAAACATGTTCATAGTGACCAGCGCGCTCGGCCTCATCACCGTGTTCGACATCGTCATCCACGTGGTCACCGATCAGGTCGAGCCGTGGCGCATCGCGGGCAACATCATCGTGCTCGTCAGCGTGTTCGGCGTTCTGCTGCTGCCGAGACTGCGCCGCGTGTGGGTCGCCATCGCCGCCGGAGGGTGGAATCTCGCGCTCAACCTCATCCACATCAGCCTGAACGGCATCGGCGAGCTCGGCATCGTGCTCATCGCCACCACGACCGTGCTGTGGCTCGTGCTCGCGATCCTGTTCGCACGGCGGCCGAAGCCGGTCGTCTGAGCCCTACTGGGGCAGGGCGACCGGGCGCCAGCGGTGCGCCGGCTGGCCGGCGACGGGCAGGTCGACGAGGAAGAGCATGCCAGCACCGGGGCGGCGCTCGACCTCGGCCGGCGACAGGTCGCGGCTCGCGGTCGTCACGAGTGCCCGGTTCAGCGAGCTGCCGACGAACGCGAGGCTCGTGACGTGCGGCACGTCGAGCTCGATGTCTCCGTGCGGGTGGCCCAGAGCATCCAGGTGGCGGATGCCGCTCCCGCCCCACAGCGCCACCCACAGGCCACCCTCCGCGTCGACCGCGAGGCCATCCGGCGTGGCGTCATCGATGCGCGCGAACTCGCGGCGGGCACCGGCCTCGCCCGACTCGTAGTCGTAGGAACGCGCGTAGACGACGTTCGCGGTGCTGTCAATCGAGTACAGCGTGGCGCCGTCGGGCGAGAAGCCGAGGCCGTTCGAAAGGCCCAGGTCGTCGTCGAGGGTCGTAACGGTGCCGTCGTGCTCGAGACGCAGCAGCACGTTGCCCGAGTGGTCGCCGGTCATGCTCAGCCCGCCCACGATGAGCCGGCCGGCCGGGTCGATGACGCCGTCGTTGAAGCGGCGCCCCTCGGGCAGCAGCTCGCGCGAGGTCGTGACGTTGCCGAGCGCGTCGACGAGCGCTAGGCGACGCTCGAGCGCCACGAGGAACTGCGCGTTGCCGAGCCGGAAGGCGCAGCCGACGCGCTCGTCGAAGTCGAGAGTGCGAATGACCTCGACCCTGTCGTCGGAGTCGAGGCGGCCGACGAACACACGGCCGGCCTCGATGTCGATCCAGCTGACGGTCGCCGTGGCGGTGTCCCAGGCGGGCCCCTCGGCGAGGACGTGGCGGTCGGTGGTGAGCATCGTGACGGAGGTCATGCCTCCACCCTAGAAGCTCGCGCTCGGCGGCGACTCAGCGCCGGCGGCTCTGCACGAGGCGCACGACGACGCGCGCCCCGATGAGCACCTCCATGACGGCGGCCGGGCGGATCCATCGCGAGCGCGGCAAGTCGACCATGCCACCACGGGCGAAGCTCGCGACGGTGAGCGCGCCGACGGGAATCGCCCACGCGGCGAAGGTGGCCACCTGCCACGCGCGGCTCGACTCGTAGCGCAGTGTGAACCACGTCCACAGCGCGGCGTCGGCAAGGTAGTCGCCCTGGGTGCCGAACCGGGTGACGGTGCCCGTGCGGCGCGCGAGCTTGCCGTCGACGAAGTCGGTCGCGAGAGCGAGCACGGGTACGGCCGCGCCGAGCCGGTGCGCGGCGGCGGGCAGTGCGGCCCTCGCGACGGTGAGCAGATTGGGTAGCCCGAGCGTGCGGCGCTGCTCGAGCATCCCGAGATGCGTCACCGTCATGAGCCAGCTGGTAGCGAGCCAGGCGCGGCCGTGCGGATGCGCGAGAGCGCCGATCGCGAGGTGGATGGCGGTCGCCTCGGCGACCGCGGCGGGTCGCTTGCGGGCCTCGAGGATGCTGCGGCGGGTCGCGTCGCACACGAAACGCCCCAGCGCCCTCGGCCCGAATCCCTGCGCGCGCAGCCCGCCGAGGAGCGCCTCGGTGGCAGCACGGCTGTCCGTGCCGGCGAGGGCGGCGAGCCGCGCATTCTCGACTCGCCGGAGAGCCCGTGCGCGCACGCGCGCTCGCGCTGCAGCGGCGTCCGTCATCGCGGCCTCCCTCGCTCGTCACCCTATCTTCGGTGCATGCCGCGAAGAAGAGGGGCCGGGGAGGCCGCGACGGGCCAGTGGTCGGCTCAGCGGCCGGTCGCGTCGGGGGCGCGGTCGACGTCGCCGCGCCAGGCGCCGCTCTCGAAGCCGTTGTGCTCGATGAGGTCTTTGAAGCTGCGCAGATCGCGGTCGATCTGGATGTCGTCGATCTGCAGGAGCGAGCCGATGCGCTCGATCGCACCCTTCGGCTCCCACGTGAGCTGCAGGGTGACCTTCGTCGTCTCGTCACTCAGACGGTGGAAGGTCACGACGCCCGCGTGCTCCTCGCCGGCCGTCGAGTTCCAGGCGATGCGCTCGTCGGCGGTCTGCTCGACGATCTCGGCGTCGAACTCGCGGGAGACACCCGCGATCGACACCTCCCAGTGCGTGTGGGTGTCATCGACCTGGCGCACCGTATCGACGCCGGACATGAACTGGGGGAAGGTCTCGAACTGGGTCCACTGGTTGTAGACGGTGGAGATGGGGAGGTCGATGTCGATCTCTGCTCGAACAGTGCTCATGGTGTGATCCTGTCTCTCGTCGCTTTCGCTGTCGCTGTCTGGATGCCGCGTCGAGGTCGTCGACGTGCGGTCGCCCCCACGGTAGGCGCGCGTGCGATGCTCGGGCAGGGGGTTGACTTCTCAGGACGAGTGCTGCGGTGCACCGCGGAGTGACGTCAGGCGGGGAATGCTCATGAGATGCGAACGGTGAAAATGTGTCCTACTATCGCCCCTCGTGGGTGATATCCGTCAGCACCTCAGCACGAACGTCGAGCAGTACTGTCAGCGCATGAAGATGCGCGACGACGTCGACGCTCCTCGCGAGGTCGAACACGTCGCACTGTTCCGCCGTATGCGCGATGCCGCCGAGGCCGCGCGCGACCTCGAGTCGCACGGCTACCACGCCGAGGTGACGCGGCGAAAGCTCACGCGCGCGACGCTCACGGCGACGAAGACGGCCGCGGTCGACGTGGATACCGCCGACGCCATGACCGAAGAGGTCTACACGATCGTGAGCGACCACGATGGCGACTACGACGGGTGGGGTGCGCCCGTACTGGCGCGCGGTTGAGAGCCCCCGCTGAACCCCCGGGTCGCGCGCCCCGCGCGGGTCTCTAGCGACCCGCGGCGCTGACCCGGTCGAGAGCGATCGCCTCCGCGGCCGCCAGCGGTGTGATGCCCTCGGATTCGGCCGCGTCGAGCACGCGCGCGAGCGTGTCGCCGATCGCGTGCAGCCGAGCACCGAGCGCGGCGCTCGTGGCACCCTCCGCGATGAGCGCGAGGTGAATCACGCCTCCCGCGTTGACGAGAAAGTCGGGGGCGTAGAGGATGCCCCGCTCCTCCAGCAGCGTCGCCCCCTCCCGCTCGGCCAGAGGGTTGTTGGCCGGCCCGACCACGGCCCGCACCGGCAGCGAGTCGATCGCCTCCGCTGTGAGAACCCCGCCGAGGCCCGCGGGCACGAGAATGTCGGCGGGCGTCGTGAGAGCCTCCTCCGGCTCGATCCACGTCGCGCCCAGCTCGGCGGCGAGCGCGCGCTTGTCGACGATGTCGGTCACGAAGAGCGTCGCGCCGCCGGCGGCGAGCTGCCGTGCCAGGCGCGACCCGACCTGCCCGAGACCGGAGATCACGAAGGAACGGCCGGCGACGGCGGGCGAATCCCACAGCCGCTCGAGCACGACCTCGAGCGAGGAATGCACGCCGAGGGCCGTTCCTTCGGCTGGCTCGCCCGCGCCGCCGAGAGTGGCGGGCAGGCCGACGACGTGCCGCGTCCGCTCGCGCACGACGACCATGTCGTGCTCGGTGGCTCCCACGTCTTCGGTGGTGATGTAGGTGCCGCCGAACGTCTCTACCAGGTCGCCGAGGTCGAGCAGGGCATCCCGTCGTCGGTCAGCGTCGGCCGCGTCGCCCTCCCCCAGCGCGATGACAGCCTTGCCGCCGCCGTAGTCGAGCCCGGCGAGAGAGTTCTTGAGGGTCATCGCGGCCGAGAGACGCATGACGTCGCCGAGCGCCTCGCTCCAGTGGCCGTAGTGCCACAAGCGACAGCCGCCGAGTCCCGGGCCGAGAGCCGTCGACTGCAGCGCGATGCCGATCGGCAGGCCCGACCGCGCGCCGGTGACGAACTCGACCCTCTCGTGCGTCAGCTCGGGCAGGGCGAGGGGAGCAACCGGGGTCGTCATGGCTCCAGTCTGCCGTGCGGCGCCTCCACCGTGTCGGCCGTCTCCTGCTCCTCCGCGCGGGGGAAGAGCTCGGGCGTGAGCGGCGGCGGCTCGCGCGTGCTGCCGAGCGCCGAGCCTGGCCGGTTCGCCGAGGCTTCGAATGCCGCGCCGAGGACGAGCAGTCGATTGTCGTCCCAGCCGCGACCCGCGAAGGTGAGCCCGATGGGCATCGCGATGTCGTCGAGCATGCCCATCGGCACCTGCACGGTCGGGATGCCGAGGTGCCGCCACACGAGGTTGCCGTTGGCCACCCACGTGCCGTTGCGCCAGGCGAGCTCGGCGCTCTCGGGGTTCACGTCGGCGTCGGCAGGGCCGATGTCGGCGACGGCGGGGAAGACGATGGCGTCGAGCCGCTCGGCGTCGAGCCACGCATCCCAGTCCTCACGCCGGGTGGCGTCGAGCCCGCGCACGCCGTCGGCGAGGTCGGGTATCTGCTCGAGCGCCGGCACGCCGCTGGCCCGGGCACGGTGCACGTAGTCCTCGAGCGGCACGTCTTCGGGCGCGAAGCGGCTGAGGTGGTCGTCGTAGCGGCCCGGCAGCGAGCCGGGCGGGGCCGGGAAGATCAGGTCGGGATCCACCGCGGCGAGCTCGTGCAGCGCGGGGTCGCCGTTGGCCTGCAGAAACTCCTCCCAGCCCCACATCGACAGCTCGTACAACTCGTGGTCGGCGAAGGTCGGGGGCACGAGGCCGCGCGCGACCATGGAGCGGTCGACGGCGCGCCCCCGCGACTCGTAGTTCGCCACGACGGGCAGGTCGACCTCCACGACTGTGGCTCCGGCCGCCTCGAGATCGGCGCGAGCCTTCTGCCACTGCGCGACGACACTGGGGCGCGTGAGAATCGGATCATCGGTCGACTCATCGGCATTGATGTAGAGGCGCGGGATGCCCAGCCGACGCCCGCGCAGGGCATCCGGGTCGGCGAGCGCGGGGTACGAGGCCGGCCGCACCTCGCTCGAGGCGGGGATCGGCAGCCACGGCTGCACCCGCCAGAAGTCGCCGCGCACCTGGCCGTCGAGCCCCGCGTCGTCGGCGACGATCGTGTCGAGCACGAGCAGCAGCTCGTCCATGGTGCGCGTGTAGGGCACGACGACGTCCATGGTGGGCACGAGGGGCCAGTTGCCGCGCACGGAGATGACGCCCCAGCTGGGCGTGTAGCAGCACAGGCCGTTGTTCGAGGCGGGCCCGCGGCCGCTCGACCAGGTCTCCTCGGCGAGCGCGAAAGCGGCGAGGGACGCGGCGAGTCCCGCGCCCGAGCCGTTCGACGATCCGGAGCCGAAAGGTGCCGGCAGCCAGGCGGGGTTGTAGGGGCTCTCGGCCCTGCCGTAGAGCCCCCGCTGCATGCCCCCGTTGGCCATGGGGGGCATGTTCGTGAGGCCCAGGCAGATGGCTCCCGCCGCGCGCAGGCGCTCCACTGTGAAGGCGTCGTGCTGGGCGACGAGGTCGGCGAAGGCGGGCGAGCCGCTCGCGGCGGTGAGCCCGCGCACCATGTAGCTGTCTTTCGCGAGGTACGGGATGCCGTCGAGAGGGCCGAGGGATGCGCCGCGCCCCCGCCGCTCATCGCTCGCGCGCGCCTCGTCGAGCGCCGCGGGGTTGTCGACCACGACGGCGTTCAGGGCCGGTCTCGTGCCGTCGTCGGAGGGGCGCCGGTCGTAGACCGCGATGCGGTCGAGGTAGCCCTGCACGAGGTCGACCGCGGTCAGCTCGCCGGCGGCGAGCGCGGCCGCGAGGTCGAGGATGCTCGTCTCGACGAGCGGCATGCTGCTCACGCCGCACCGCCGGCGCCGACGGGCACCCCGGCACGCGGCTGCTGCTGCGTGATGCAGTGGATGCCGCCGCCGCGGGCGAGAATCTCGCGGGCGTCGACCGTCACGACCTCGCGGCCGGGGTACGCAGCGCCGAGCAGATCGCGAGCGCGGGCATCCGCCACCGGGTCGTCGTAGCCGCACGCGATGACGCCGCCGTTCACGGTCAGGTGGTTGACGTAGTTCCAGTCGACGTAGCCCTCGTCGTCGCGCAGCCGGCTCGGGGCGGGCAGGTCGACGATCTCGAGGCTGCGGCCCCGGGCATCCGTCGCCTGCGACAGCACGGTGCGCACCTCGCGCATGACCGCGTGGTCGGGGTGGCTCGCGTCAGGCTGCTCGTGCACGAGCACAGTGCCGGGCGCGGCGAAGGTCGCGATCATGTCGACGTGCCCGCGCGTGCCGAGCGGCTCGTAGTCGCGCGTGAGGCCGCGGGGCAGCCAGATGGTGTGCGTCGTGCCGAGCGTGCGGGCGAGCTCGGCCTCGACCCGCTCCTTCGTGGCGTAGCGGTTACGGCCCGGGTCGAGTTGCACGGTCTCGGTCACCATCACCGTGCCCTCGCCGTCGACGTGAATCGCCCCGCCCTCGTTGACCAGCAGACTCGGGATGCGCGTGCAGCCCGCCTGCTCGAGCACGAACTCGGCGATGAGCGCGTCGCGCGCGAACGCGCCGCCCTGGTCGCCCCAGGCGTTGAAGATCCAGTCGACGCCGCCGAGCTCGCCGGTCTCGTCGTCGATGACGAACGTGGGGCCGATGTCGCGCATCCAGAAGTCGTCGAGCGGCGCCTCGACAACCTCGATGTCGGCGCTGAGCAGGCGACGCGCGCGCTCGCGCTCGCTCGGGTCGACCACCATCGTGACGGGCTCGAACGGCAGGATGGCGTGGGCGACGGCCGTCCATGCGGCGTAGGTAGCCTCGCGGGCGGCCGAGCTGTCGCCCATGACCTCGCCCTCACGAGGGAACGCCATCCAGATGCGGTCGTGCGGGGCCGTCTCGGCGGGCATGCGCCAGGTCATGGATGCTCCTTCCGCGGGTCGCTCGAGCGCCCGCCATGATGCACGGCACGGGCCCCGCTGCGACTCTGCCGCGAGCATATCGAGCCGCCGCCCGAGATCGACCTTGCGGGCCTTGAGCGGAAACTTGCCGTGGGGGCCGCCAGCCGCTAGACATGCTCACAGATCAACCCAGCACAGGGGGCACCATGGGCACACTCACCTACGACTCGACGCTGTCGGCCGACTTCGATGACCGCACGCTCGCGCATTTGCAGATCGTCATCGGCGCGAAGCTGAGGCGCAACGAGGCCTTCTACTTCAGCTGGAAGGACGACGCCTCAATCGGCAACGGGCGCAGTGTCATCTGGGTGCATCCGACGATCCCGATCTCGTTCAAGTTCTTCGGCAGCAGACCCCCGTCGGTCAACCGCACGTGGGTCGACGAGCTCATGCTCTCGGCCAACACGCCCGCGGGGCTCCATATCGTTCCCGAACCGCCCGTGCCGAGCGAGGAGGACTCCTGATGCGCACGACGATCCACTACGACGGCAAGGAGTACGTCGTCGCTCGCCATGCAACGGAGTTGCAGGAGGAGATCGCCGCGATTCTCGCGACGGGCGAACCGGGCTGGCTGCGCGTCAACCACGGTCGGGGCCAGCTTCAGAAGGCCGACATCCTCGTCGATCGCGGTGTGCCGATCGGGCTCGTCGACTCGAGCGATCCGGAGTAGCCGGCCCGCCTCTGCGTGAACCATCCTGAACGCCCGCTGTCAAGGGGGCTGGGGAATATTGCCCCCCGAACGGGGGCCATGCCAGCGTAGACTCTGAGCTGTCGTCACAGACGACGTGGGTAGCCGGAGAGACCCGTGCGGTTCGTCATGACCGACCGGGCACAAGGGGGCGACGGGGGACCAACCATGGGCACACTGCGGTACGAGATGGAGGAGTTCTCCTTCGACGACCGAGTACTCGCGCACGTGCAGATCGTTATCAGCACGAAGCTTCGTCGGGGCGAGAACTTCTTCCTCACCTGGTCGCTCCCGTCGTCGGCGGGGAGTGGACGCCACGCACTGTGGATCGACAACGGCGTGCCGATCCACATCAGCTACTCGGGCTCGCGCGCGCCCGTCATCAACCGCGAGTGGGTGGAGTCGCTCATTCTGTCCTCCGCCACGGGAGGGGTGCACCTGAGCGAGGAGCCGCCCGAGCAGGAGGACGGGTAGCCCCTCACCGCGGAAAAAGCAAGGTGTGTCCTCCGACAGGCCGACGGGTTAGCGTGGCCCGCGGACGGAGGCATCCATGACGACAGTGACACTGACGATCAACGAGCACCGCATCCCCCTGCGGGACGACATCGATGTAGCGGCGCTCACAGAAGAGATCGTCGAGGCGGTCCGCGATGGCGCGGGTTTCATCCACGTGGACGACACGCACGGCCAGAGCTTCGAGGTGCTCGTGACGCCGCACTCGCGGGCCATGATCACGCAGTCCGAAGCGGTACTGGACATGACCTCGCCCGACGGAGGGTGGACTCCCAGCCTCGAGCTCGACTTCTGACGCTCCGTGCTGGCGGTGGGGTGACGTGCACCCGACTCACCACAGGGCCGTCAGCGCTCCACAATTGCGCGAAGAGCGTCCACGATCCTCGTTGCCCTGAGGTCGTCGATCGCCTCCATGCGATTGGTGATGAAGGCGACCCCGAGTTCGTGCTCGGGGTCGGCGAACGCGACCTGCCCGCCCGCGCCGTCATGTCCAAACGCCCGATCGCTCGTGTACCGACGGGCCTCCGAGTCGAGTTGGAAGCCCATACCCCACCGCGGCCACGGGCCGGGCACGGCGAAGACGGGAGAACCGGCGGACTGCTCGACGGTGGCCTCTTCTACGATCGACGGACCGAGCAACCGAACCCCGTCCGTCTCGACGACCGTCGACGACCACACAGTCGCAAGGGCGACGGCAGTAGCGATTCCTCCGGCCGCGGGTATCTCTGCCCCGCGGTATGCGGCAGCGTTGAACCCGGCGGATGGACCGACGAGGGTGTGCGGCAGAGCGCCCCCGAGCGTCATCGCTCGCTCCGACCAGTCGATGACGCCGGGGGTGCGGTCGGCGGCCTGCTGAGCGACAAGTCGCTCGAGGCTGTCGCCGACGACCTGGGTCGCGACGCGCGCATGCTCTGCCTCGGGCATCCCGATCCAGGCGTCGAGTCCCAGTGGTCTCGCTACCTCCTCGGCAAAGAGCTCTCCCACGCTGCGACCCGTGATGCGCCGCAGCACTTCCCCGTTGAGCCAGCCGTGCGTGAGAGCGTGATACGTATGACCGCTTCCCGGCTGCCACAACGGCTCTTGCGCGGCGAGCATCTGCACCATCGTCGTCCAGTCGACGATGTCGTCGGGGCTGACGTCGAGTCGTGGCGCTGAGAGTCCGGCGCGATGCGCGAGCAACTGGGCGACCGTCGTCTCGCCTTTGCCCGCGGCGCCGAACTCGGGCCAGTACCGCACGACGGGGTCGTCCCAATAGAGCGCACCACGCTCCACGAGTCGCGCCACGAGGATCGAGACGAGCCCTTTCGTCACGGAGAAGACGACAGCGGGCGTCGTCTCCGTCCACGGGATGCTCTGCTCGGGTTGCGCGATTCCGCCCCAGAGCGACACGACGAGATCGCCGCGATGCCGCACAGCGAGCGCCGCCCCTTGCGGGGCCGACTCGACCAGTGCGCTCCCAAAGGCATCGCGCACGTCGGCGAAGTCGTCCCACGCCCAGCCGAGCACATCGGTCATGATCGCGCTCCCTGAGTCTCGAGCTGCAGCACACCGTCATCGGTCCATGTCACGGGCATCGGGTCACTCAGCCTGCCGATGAAGTCGCCGCCCTCCCCCACGTTCTCGAACGCGAGGAGGAGCCACGCACCGTCGTGGTCGCGGATGAGTCGGCCGCTGTAGTAGCGCTCGTCGGCGATCCGCACCGCGCGCTCGACGGCGAAGGGGCCGGTCGCCGAGGGCGCATCGACGGCCCAGATGCCGCCCGTCTCGCCACGCTTGCGCCTGTCCACCGCGAGGTGCGGGGTGTCGCAGGAGAAAAGCAGCACGTAGCGCCCCTCATGCTCGACGAGCTGCGGCACTTCGAGGTGCAGGAATCCCGCTCCGGGCGCAGACACCGGCGGCTGCACCGTCCACGACTCGAGGTCGTCAGAGGTCGCGTGCGCGATGACACCCCGGTCGAGAGCATCCCCCTCGTTCGCTCGCGCGGTGACGAGCATGTGCCAGCGCTCGCCATCGCTGTAGACCCAGGGATCGCGCCACGCCTCCTCGCGCCACGTGCCGTCCTCGAGTCGTTCGTACCAGCGCGGATCGGCCGAGACGAGCACGTCGTCGCGCTTGCGCCACACGACGAGGTCGTCAGAGACAGCGAGTCCGATCTGCTCAACGTTGGTCGTGGAGTCGGGTGCGAGGAACCGCGAACCCGTGTAGAACATGCGCCACTCGCCGTCGGATGCCCGTACGACGCTGCCCGTCCACGTGGCCGTCTCATCGAGAGAACCGGCCGCTCCCGGCGCGAGCACCTCGCCGTGGTCGACCCACGACACGAGGTCGCGCGAGGTTGCGCGGCCGATGCGCGCGTTGCGATGGCGCAGCGACTCGTCGCCAAGAGACCGGGGTGCGAAGAGGTAGTAGAGGTGGAACTGCTCGCCGTCATCGGCGAGCCAGAAGTCCCACACCCAGTGGTCGGGAAGGGTGAAGCTCATGAGTGCTCGATTCGCTCGGTCGGTGGTGCTGCGCCGCGCCGCGAGAGGCGCGGCGGACGGGCATAGTGGTGGAGGGGCGCTCAGCCCTTGACGGCTCCCTGCAGCAGCGCCTTGATGAACTGCCGTTGGAAGATCAGGAAGACGATGATCGCCGGAGTGATGATGATGAGCGCGCCCGCGTTGAGCAGCGGGATGCTCAAGTAGTACTGACCCTGGAAGAACGTCAGCGCTCCCGCGACCGTGCGATCGAGCGGATTCGCGATGAGCACGACCGGGAGCAGGAACTGGTTCCAGGTCCAGATGAACAGCAGGATCGTGAGCGCGCTGATGGCCGGGATTGCGAGCGGGAGCTGGATGCGGAAGAACTCCTGCCAGAGCGTCGCACCGTCGACCCGCGCGGCTTCGCTGAGCTCCGTCGGCACGTTGATGAAGTGCGCGCGCATCCAGAAGACGGAGAACGGCATGAACAGGCCGATGAGCGGAAAAATGACCGCCCACTGGGTGTTGAGCGTGCCGAGGGCCTGCGCCTGGTAATAGAGCGGGATCATGAGCGACTCGAAGGGGATCGTGAGCCCGAGCACGAAGGCGATGAGGATGCCACGGCCTCCGCGCACGCGCAGACCGCCGAGCGCGTAGCCCGCGAGAGTGGCGATGATGAGGCTCACGGGCACGACGCACAGCACGATGAATCCGCTCGAGCCCATGAGGCGCCACACGTTGCCGACCTCGAAGGCCTCGACGAAGTTGCCCCATTGGGGGTCTGATGGCCACGTGAGCCCCACCGGGTTGCGGTCGGCGGGCTGCAGGGCAGCGGAGAGCATGTTGAGCAGCGGGATCAGCGTGAGGATCACGGCGATCGTGAGCAGCACGCGTCCCAGTAGGCGCTCGGTCTTGCTGGCGATCATCAATCGTTCGCTCTCGAGAGTCGTTGGATGGGAAGGACGACGGCAAGAACGAGCACCATCATGACGATGCCGAAGGCCGACGCCAGGCCGACATCACTCTGCGTGAAGCCGATGCGGAAGATGAGGAGGCCCGGCACGAGCGTCGCGCGCCCGGGTCCGCCTTGCGTCGAGGTGTAGATGATGTCGAAGGTGCTCAGCGCCGCGATCACCGTGAGCGTCACGAGCACCGCGATCTCCTGCCGCAATCCGCGCACGGTGATGGTGAAGAACTCGCGCCACCACCCCGCTCCGTCGAGACGGATGGCCTCATAGAGCGAGCGGTCGATCTTGCTGATGCCGGTGAGCAGCAGCACGGTGCAGAGCCCCGTGAGAACCCACGAGCCAATGAGACCGACAGCCGGGAGGGCGGTGCCGTAGTCCGCGAGCCACGGTCGCGTGATGAACTCGAGCCCCAGCCAGCCGAGGATCTGGTTGACGGCACCCGTGAGCGCGTACATCCAAGACCAGGCGATGCCCGCGGCGGCGAGCGGGATGATCTGCGGCAGGAACAGGATGGTCTGCGCGGATCTCGTGAAGAAGCCGTCCTTGAGCGAGCGGATGAGGGTCGCGAGGACGAGCCCGGTGCTCACGGGGATGATCGTGAAGAAGGCGATGAGCAGGAAGGCGTTGCCGATCGCACCGAGGAGATCCGGATTGGTGAAGACCGTCGCATAGTTGTCGAGCCCGACCCACGTCGAGGCTCCGATGCCATTCCAGTCGTAGAACGAGTACTGCACGCCCTGCAGCAGGGGCCAGACCACGAAGCCGGCGTACACGGCGCCCGCGGGAAGGATGAGCAGCCAGCCGGAGAATGCTGCCCGTCGGGCCGCCGCGACGGCGGCGGCCCGACGGGGTGCGATCGATGTCGTCACGCGATCACGCCTTCGCACTCATCCAGGCGAGAGCGCATCGGCGGACGGCGAGCGGCATCAAGCGCACGGTTCATCATCAGCCGTTAACTTCGCTCTCGTAGAACGCCTGAACGCGCTCGACGAACTCCTGGCCGGTGATCTGGCTCGTCACGAGCAGCTGCGACTCGGGAATGATCGAGCCGGCGTAGATGCCCGCGGTCGTGTTGGCCATGAAGTCGACCTGACCGTTCTCAGCACCGATCTGCGCCGACATCTCGAGCGCGGCCTCGATGAGCGAGCCGGGCTCGACGTCGGGCAGCGGGAGGGAGGGGTCGCCGCCGGGCGAAGCGCCCGTGACGTCCACGATGATCTGACGTGCAGTCGGATCGGTGTGGATCCAGTTGAGGAAGTACACGATCTCGTTGAGGTTGTCCGACCCCGCGGCGACGGAGAACGAGTTCGCGGCACCCATGGCGACGTGGTCGTCACCCTCGTTCACGGGCGGCACGAGGAAGAAGCTCACGTTGTCGCCGAGCGCCTCTTCGTAGCCTGCTGCTGCCCAGTTTCCGTTGAACGTGAAGAGGCCCTCGCCCTCCGAGAAGCGCGTCACGAACGCGAAGTAGTCGATCGCGTTGATGTCGGACGGGAAGTAGCCGGCGTCGGCCCACGAGCGGATGAGCTCGGCACCCTGGACGTTGCCCGGATTGTTGTAGGTCGCCCCGGGCTCGTTGAACATCCAGCTCATGAACTCTTCGGTGTCGACGTACTGGTTCATCGCCGCCTGCACGACGAAGTTCACGACCCCGTCGGAGTCGCCCGCCATGATCGGGAGCTCGCCAGCAGCCTTCGCCGTCTCCATCATCTCCTCGAGCTCCGCGATCGTGCTCGGCGGAGCATCGATGCCGAGTCGATCGGCGATCTCGAGGTTCATGAAGATTCCGGTGATGCTGTAGCCGAGCCCGAGCTGGTAGAGCGAGCCCGAGCCGCGCACGCCCTCGTCGTTCATGCGCAGCGGTGCAAGCTGCGACGCGGGCCACGCGTCCCAACCGTAGGCCTCGTAGTACGGGTCGAGGTTGGCCAGCAGGCCGTCATTGACCGTGTCGCCGATGGTGGGGAGGCGGATGAGGTCGGGCGGGTTCGCTCCGGCGAGGAGTCGCGGGGCGTTCGCTGTGAGGTTCTGAAAGGTGTCGCGAGTGACTTCGAAGGTCACGTTGGGGTGCTGCCGGGTGAATTCAGCGGCCAGTTCGTCCGTGACCGGGAAGCCGGTCTCGTCGGCGATCGTGAGCACGACCTCCTCGTCGGTGAGCTCGGTGCTCACCTCGGTGGCCTCGTTCTCCTCCGGCGCTGCGCCCCCGGGGGCGCACGCGGCGAGACCGAGGATGCTGAATGCGGCTACGGCGCCGATGATCGGTCGCATGACCGAGCGGCGTCGCGCGGTGATTGCGCGCATGCTGTGACTCCTTTGTCGATGTGATGTCGAGTTCATCCTCCCGGTGGAGGACGAACGGGCGCCTCGCGACACGGTCGCGGTCCGCTAAATCCATTTAGCACCGGGGGGCGACACCTTGTCAAGTCGGGGATGCTCTGCTTCGCCTGCGGCCTAGACTCGCCCAGGGAGGATCGACATGGCCGTCAAACGTGTGACGCTCGCCGACGTGGCTCGCCGCGCCGGACTGTCGGCGACGGCGGCGTCCATGATCCTCAACGGACGCCCCGACACCCGCTTGTCTCAGGATGCCCACGACCGGGTGATCCGAGCGGCGGCCGAGCTCGGCTATCGCCCCAATATCGCCGCACGGGGACTGCGCACCGATAGCACGGCGACAATCGGTTTCATCTCCGACGTCGTCGCGACCACGCGCTTCGCGAGTGGACTCATCAAGGGGGCACTCGACGCAGCGCACGCCGCGCAGCACGTGCTGCTCGTGCTGGAGACCGCCGGCGATCCCCGACGCGAGGCGCAGGCGATCGAGGCAGTGCTCGATCGCCAGGTCGACGGCATCATCCTCGCGACCATGCGCGCTCGCGAGCTGTATGTGCCGCCGATTCCCGAGAGCACTCGCGTCGTGCTCCTCAATGCGACGAACGAGTCGTACCCGTCGTGGATCCTCCCGGATGAACGGGACGGCGGTCGCACCGCCGTCGAGTCGCTCGTGCAGGCCGGCATTCGCGAGGGGATCGTGCTGCTCGGGCACGCAGAGGCGGTCGAGAAGGATCTCTTCCGGTCGATGACCGTCAGCCGCCGCTTCGAAGGCATCTACGGCGCGATGCGTGACCACGGGCTCACATTCCTCGACGAAGAGTCAGTGTGGCTGTGGGAGCCAGACAACGGCTACACGGGCATGCAGCGTCTCCTGCAGCGCGAACCCGGGCTACGCGCGGTTCTTGCCCTCAACGACCGCCTCGCCTTCGGCGCCTACCAGGCGCTAGCGGAAGCCGGTCGGCGGATTCCCGAGGATGTGGCGATCGTGTCCTTCGATAACGACGAGCTCGCGAGCTACCTGCGGCCCGGTCTCACGACTATTGCGCTCCCCCATGAGCACATGGGCCGCCACGCCGTCGAGGCGGTGCTCGCCGACTCGCCCGTCGGCGAAGTACTCGTGCCCATGCCGCTCGTCGAGCGGAGCTCGATCCGCAGGTAGGACCCCGCGGGTGCTACCGCACCGACCGGATCGGCAGCACGGCGATCGCCCCGAGCACGCTGAGCACCATGGCGAAGGGGAAGAGTACCACGAAGCCGAACAGCAGCACGATGCTGCCCGCGACTGCGGGGGCCAGGGTCTGCGGCAGCGTCGCGGCGATGTTGACGACCCCGAGGTCTTTGCCGTGCGCGTGCTCGCTCGGCAGCACCTGCGAGACGAGGGCGGTGTCGACGGCCTGGAAGGCGCCGAAGCCGAGCCCGGCGAGAACCGAGAACGCGATCATGCCCTCGAGCGTGGGCCATGCCCACGGCACGATGAGAGCGGCGCCGACGAGGAGCGACGACGCGACGACGAAGGGCTTGCGGCGGCCGACCCGGTCGCTCCACGGGCCCGAGATGGCGATCGAGAGCACGATGGCCGGGAGCCCGGCGGCGGTCACGAGCGGCACGAGGCCGACGGCGTCCTCGCCGAGCCCAATGTAGTCCTGCAGCAGGTAGAGCAGGTAGCCGGAGACCGAGAAGTACCCCGTGTAGAGGAGCAGCCTGCCCGTGAAGGCCCAGAAGAAGTCGGGGTGGGCGATCGGGTTGACCCAGAAGGTCGAGAGGAAGCTGCGCACGTGGAAGGGTTGCGCCGGCTCGCCGCGATTGTCGCGATCGGGGTTGGCGATGACGAAGCCCGTGAGCACGACGATCGCGAAGCCCGCGAGCAGCAGGTAGGCCACGGGGATGCTCTCGGCGAGACTCGAGGCGAGAATCGCCCCGCCGATGGCGCCGAGCATCGTCATCGAGCCGATGACGGCGGCGAAGGTGCCGCGCACGGCCGCCGGCACGCGGTCGGGCAGGATCGCCGTGAAGGGGCCCTGCACGATGTTGAACGAGATCTGCACGAGCACCCAGCACAGCGTGATGAGCATGAGGGAGCTCGAGAATCCGAGGGCGATGAGCGCGAGCCCGCCCAGGAGCGCTCCCCCGACCAGGTACGGGGCGCGGCGGCCGTAGCGCGTGCGCGTGCGGTCGCTGATGCGCCCCGCGATCGGCTGGGCCACCATCGCGGCGAAGGCCCCGATCGTCGTCACGAGGGCGAGGTTGGCGACCTTCAATGCCGGGTCGATTTCCTCCACCTGGAGAGGGAGCAGGATCGTGGGGATCGCTCCCCACAGCACGTAGATGCTGAGCGTGCCGGGCAGGAACCACAGCAGCAGGCGTCGCAGGGGGCCCTGGATGCGCGGCCGCGAGCCGTCCGTCACCTCGGGCGCTGCCTGCTCGGGCCCGGCAGACTCGGGGCCCGCGTTCGTCGTCGACGTCATCGTCTCGCTCACTCTCGTCGCGCACCGTCGCGCTGCCAAAACAGTATGGGATGCGGTTTTCGTGCGCAAGCGCTAGCATCGCCCACCATGAGCACCCGCGGCCCATACGCGAAGGGCATCGAGCGACGCCGCGATATTCTCGACGCCGCCCTGCGCGTGATCGCGGCCGAGGGCTACGCCGGGGCCACGGTCGCCGCGATCGCTGACGCCGTGCAGATGAGCCCCAACGGGCTCCTGCACTACTTCGCGTCCAAGGACGAGCTGCTCGTCGCAGCGTTGCGTCGGCGGGACGAGCTCGACAGCGGCGGCGTCGACGAGCACTCGCTCGCCGCCTCCCTCGACGACCACGACCCGACCCTCGACGAGCTCGCCGAGCCCCTGCTCACGGTCGTGCGCCGCAACGCCGAGATCGCAGGGCTCGTGCGACTCTTCGCCCACCTCGCGACCGAGGGCGTCGACGACAGCCACGCAGCTCACGACTTCTTCGCCGAGCGCTACGCACGGCTGCGACGCATGCTCGCCACCGCCGTGGCACGACTGCAGCGCTCCGGCAGCGTGCGCGCCGATGTCGAGCCCGGGCAGGCCGCCGCGCTCGTGCTCGCCGCCATCGACGGTCTGCAGACCCAGTGGCTGTACGACGACAGCGTCGACATGCCCGCCCACCTGTCGGCGCTGCTGCGCCTGCTCAGCACACCCGAGGAGCGACCGTGACGAACGAGAAACCCGCCGACCACGACGTGAGCGGGCTCAGCCTCGACGAGCAGGTCTCGCTGCTGAGCGGGGCAGACTTCTGGCGCACCCGCGCGCTGCCCGAGCGGGGCATCCCGCAAGCGATGCTGAGCGACGGCCCGCACGGCGTTCGCGCGCAGCAGAACGGGGGCGACCACCTGGGGCTCGCCAGCAGCACGCCCAGCACGTGCTTCCCCACCGCCGTCACGACCGCCGCGAGCTGGAACCCCGCCCTGCTCGAGGAGGTCGGCGCCGCCGTCGGCCGTGAGGCGCGCGCGCTCGGCGTCGACGTCGTGCTCGGGCCGGGTCTCAACCTCAAGCGCCACCCGCTGTGCGGGCGCAACTTCGAGTACTCGAGCGAGGATCCTCTGCTGGCGGGCACCTTCGCGGCGGCGTCTGTGCGCGGCATCCAGAGCACGGGCGTCGGTGCGTGCCTCAAGCACTTCGCCGTCAACAACCAGGAGCACCGCCGCTTCGTGATCGACGCGATCGTCGACGAGCGCACCCTGCGCGAGCTCTACCTGCGCGGCTTCGAGCGCGCCGTGACGCAGTCCTCCCCCGCGACCGTGATGGCCGCCTACAACCTCGTGAACGGGGAGCACGCCACCGATTCGCGCGAGCTGCTCACGACGATCCTGCGCTCCGAGTGGGGCTTCGAGGGCCTCGTCATGAGCGATTGGGGCGCCGAGGCGGATCGCGTCGCCGGCATCGCGGCGGGCATGGATCTCGAGATGCCCGGCGGAGCCGGCACCGAGCCGCTCGTGCACGCCGCCGTTGCCGAGCGCCGGCTCAGCATCGTCGACGTGGCGCGCAGCGCCGGTCGTGTCGCCGCCCTCGCCCGTCGCGCCGAGCGAGCGCGCACCGCGGCCCCGATCGAGACAATGGATGCTCTGCTCGAGCCGCACGACGCCCTCGCGCGCCGCGCCGCCGCCGCGAGCGCCGTGGTGCTGCGCAACGAGGGCGCCCTGCCGCTCGCGCACGAGAGCCGGATCGCCCTCATCGGCGCCTTCGCCGAGTCGCCGCGCTACCAGGGCAGCGGCAGTTCCCTCGTCACCCCGACGCGTCTCACGACCGCGCGCGAGGCTCTCGCGGCGGCGGGTGTCGAGGTGACGTACGCCCCCGGGTACTACCTCGGCTCCAGCGGCTCGAGCCCGGAAGCCGATGAGGCACTCCTGGACGAGGCTGTGGAGGCGGCGCGCGATGCGGAGGTCGCCGTCGTCATGGTCGGCCTCCCGCCGACCGCTGAGAGCGAGGGCTTCGACCGCTACACGCTCGAGCTGCCCGAGCAGCACAACGCTCTCGTGCGCGCGGTCGCGGGGGTCGCCCGCCGCACGGTCGTCGTGCTGAGCCTCGGCTCCCCGGTCGTGCTGCCGTGGCGCGACGAGGTCGACGCGATCGTCGTGGCTCACCTCGGCGGCCAAGCCTCCGGTGGCGCTGTCGCCGACCTGCTGCTCGGCGACGTCGAGCCGGCGGGGCGGCTCACCGAGACGTGGTTTGCGAGCCTCGACGACATCGCGGCCGACCCGTACTTTCCCGGCGGCCCCCACCAGGTGCAGTACCGCGAGGGCCTCTTCGTCGGCTACCGTCACGCGACATCCGCGGGCGTGGCTGTGCAGTACCCCTTTGGCCACGGCCTCGGCTACGGCAGCACGGCGTGGTCGGGGGCGAGCGCCTCGCGCGACCCGCTCGCACCGGGCGGCAGCCTCACGGTCGCGGTGGACGTCGAGAACACGGGCGACAGTGCGCGCAGCGACGTCGTGCAGGTGTACGCGCACGATCGCAGCGGCGTCGTGCTGCGTCCGCGCCGCGAGCTCGTGGGCTTCGCGCACGTAACGCTCGCCCCCGGCGAGCGCCGCCGCGTCGAGGTCGAGGTGCGCGCCGACGACCTCGCGTTCTGGGATGTGCGCCGGCACGACTGGGCCCTGCCCCGTGGGGAGGTCGACCTCGAGGTGGGCCGATCGGTAGAGCGCATCGAGGCGACGCTCACGGTGCGGCTCGAGGGCGACGCGGTCGATTCGGCCGAGCCGCCGAGCACCGCGGCGGTGGCGGCGGGCGACGCGGAGTTCTCCGCTCGGCTGGGGCGCAGCATCCCGAGCCCGAAGGCCGACCGCCCGTTCACGCGAGACTCCACGATCGGCGACCTGAGCGCGACCCTCGTGGGCCGCGGCCTGCGCGCTGGCCTGCGCCGGGCCATGCCGGTGAGCGATGCCGACCGCGCCGACCCCGCGACGATCGCGATGCTCGAGCGCTCCGTCGACGAGCTGCCGGTGCGCGGCCTCGCGCAGATGTCGGGCGGCCGCGTCGGCTGGAAGCACGTGGATGCTGTGCTCGCCTTCGCGAATCGGCGCCCGGTCGCGGGGGTGCGGGCGCTACTCTCGCGGCGCTGACGCACGCGGGATCCCGAAGCACGCGCGCGGCACGAGGTTGTCGGCGGCCGCCCGGCGAGCCCGTGCCACGATGAGACCGTGACCGCACCCCTCCCCCTCTCCGTCCTCGACCTCGCCCCGACCCGCTCCGGCGCGCCCGTGCGAGAGGCGCTCGCCGAGACGGTCGCGGTCGCGCAGGAGGCCGAGCGCAGCGGCTACCGGCGCGTCTGGTACGCCGAGCACCACAACATGGCGGCAATCGCGTCGAGCGCGACGGCCGTGCTCATCGCGCACGTCGCCGCGCACACGTCGACGATTCGCCTCGGCTCGGGCGGCGTCATGCTGCCGAACCACTCCCCGCTCGTGATCGCCGAGCAGTTCGGCACGCTCGCCGAGCTGCACCCGGGCCGCATCGACCTCGGTCTGGGCCGCGCGCCCGGCACCGACCAGGTGACCCTGTGCGCGCTGCGTCGCACGCCCGAGTCGGCCGAGTCGTTCCCGGCCGACGTCATCGAACTCGGTCACTACCTCGGCGACGACCTGCCGGTGAGCGGCGTCAACGCCTATCCCGGTCGCGGCACGCGCGTGCTCCGCTTCATTCTCGGCTCGAGCATGTTCGGCGCCGACCTCGCCGCGAAGCTGGGCCTCCCGTTCGCCTTCGCCTCGCACTTCGCGCCGGATGCCCTGCACAGCGCCCTCGCCCACTACAACAGCCGCTTCACCCCGAGTGACGAGCTAGCCGAGCCGCACGCGATCGCGGCGGTGAACGTCGTCGCCGCCGAGTCGGAGAACGACGCTGCCGACCAGTTGAAACGTGTGCAGCGTGAGCGCGTGCGCCGGTTCCTGAGCCGCGGGCAGGAGCGCGAGTTCACCGAGGAGGAGTCGCACGTGCTCGTCGACACCCCCGCTGGCCGGCAGATTCTCGCGATGGGCCGCTACACCGCCGCGGGTTCGCCGACCGCGGTCGCCGAGCAGCTCGCCGCCTTCGCCGCCGATTGCGGCGCGCACGAGCTCATCACCGTGCACGCGGCGATGAGCCTCGAGCAGCGCCTCGCCTCGCTGCGCCTCACCGCCGAGGCCTGGGCGTCGCGCGACTGACCCGACGGAGGTCACGCGCGCACAGCGTGCGCTCGACCGGCACCGAGCCGAGTCTCAGCGTGGTGGCGTTGACTGTGGTCGAGACCGCGATCGTCGGCCTTTCCCCGCAGACGAAGGATTCCGCATGCGCAGCGCCACGAACCCCCGCTTCGACCTCTGGGAGGCCATGGAGGGCCTGCGCGACCAGTTCGGCCCCCGCATGGAGGCGATGATGGGGCACGCCGACATCCGCTCCGCGGTTCTCGTCGCCCTGCTCGACGGTCCCAAGAACGGTCACCAGGTCATGCAGGCGATCGGCGACCGGATGCCCGGCTCGCGTACCCCGAGCGCCGGCGCCGTCTACCCGATGCTGCAGCAGCTCACCGACGAGGATCTTGTGAGCAGCGAGCAGCACGACGAGCGTCGGGTGTACTCGCTCACCGAGGCCGGGCACGCGATCGCAGCCGAGGCCTCCGAGCGCATGCACGACTCGGGTCGCGACCACGGCTGGGAGTCGCGCATGCCGCGTTTCGGCGAGCACTCCCGCGCCCTGCCGAAGTCGGGTGTGAAGCTCGCGCAGGCTGCGTCGCAGGTGGCGCAGAGCGGCACGGTGGAGCAGCAGGAGCGCGCCGCGAAGCTTCTCGACGAGACGCGTCGAGCGCTGTACGCGATCCTCGCCGAGGACTGACCACCGTGGATTCCGCCCGCGGCGCGCTCGAGGCGCCGCCGGCCGATCGTGCGTCCCGCGCCCGCTACCGCCGCATCATGCGCTTCGCGGCGCGCGCCCTCGCGCAGGCGTGGTGGTTCGAGCTCGTGCTGCCCCGCTTCGGCATGGGTCGACTCGCGGCGCGCGGCCGCATCCGTCGACTGCATAAGCTCGCCCGGCGCTTCCACGCGCTGGCCGCCGACCTGGGCGGGCTCATGATCAAGGTCGGGCAGTTCCTGTCGTCGCGGCTCGACGTGCTGCCGCCGGAGATCACGCGCGAGCTCGAGGGCCTGCAGGACGAGGTGGCTCCCGAGTCGTTCGCGAGCATCGTCGCGCAGGCCGAGCGTGAGCTGGGCATCCCGCTCGATCGGGCGTATGCGCACTTCGAGAGCGATCCGATCGCGGCCGCCTCCCTCGGGCAGGCGCACCGCGCGCGCCTGACGCCCGCGCTCGCCACCGACCTGGGGTTCGAGAACGTCGTCGTGAAGGTGCTGCGGCCCGGCATCGAGCAGATCGTCGAGGTCGATCTGGCCGCTCTGCGCCGTGTTGCCCGCTGGCTCTCGCGTGTGAAGCTCGTCAACCGGCGCGCGGACGCGCCCGCGCTCATCGAGGAGTTCGCGACGACGAGCCTGGAGGAGATCGACTACGTGCACGAGGCGGGCAACGCCGAGCGCTTCGCCGAGATCTTCATCGACGACCCGCGCGTCGGTGCGCCGGTGATCGTGTGGGAGCGCAGTGCACGCCGGGTGCTGACCCTCGCCGACGTGACGGCGATCAAGATCACCGACGTGGGCGCCCTGCAGGCGGCGGGCCTCGACCCGGATGCGGTCGCCGCCGAGCTGGCGCGGGCGACGTTCGAGCAGATCTTCGTCGCCGGGTTCTTCCACGCGGACCCGCACCCGGGCAACATCTTCGTGACTCCGAGCGTCGAGCACGGCTTCACGATCACCTACATCGACTTCGGCATGATGGGCGAGATCACCGACGAGCTGCGCGACGGCCTGCAGCAGTTCATCTTCGCAGTCGCCTCGCGGGATGCCCGCGGCTGGGTCGTCGCGACGCAGCGTCTCGGCGTGCTGCTGCCCTCGGCCGACACTGTCGAGCTCGAGCGCGCCGTCACGGCCCTGTTCGACCGCTTCGGCGGCATGGGTGTCGCCGAGCTCACGGCGCTCGACCCGCGCGAGCTGCAGCAGTTCGCCCTGCAGTTCAGCGAGCTCGTGCGCACCCTGCCGTTCCAGCTGCCCGAGAGCTTCCTGCTGCTCATCCGCACCGTCTCCCTCATCTCCGGCGTCACTAGCGCCCTCAACCGCGACTTCAACATGTGGGACGCCGTCGACCCGTTCGCCCGCACCCTCCTGCGCGGCGGCGGAACGTCGACAGCGCGCAGCGTGGGTCGCGAGGCGGTCGCCATCCTCTCGGCGCTCGCGCGCCTCCCCCAGCGAGTGGATGCTCTGGCCACGCGCCTCGACCGCGGCGAGCTCGCGGTGCGGAGTCCGGAAGTCGAGCAGCGCCTACGCGTCCTCGACGGCAGCGTTCGCCGCGCCACCTCGGCGATCCTCTTCACGGCGTTGCTGCTGGCGGGCGTGCTCCTGCGCCCGAGTGACGACGTGCTCAGCTGGGTGCTCATCGGGGCCTCGGTGCTACCCCTCCTCCACGCAATCGCGCCCTGGCGCCTGCGGTAGAGCGCGACGCCCTCGGCACCTACGCTGGACTCATGAGCGATGACGACGACCGGCCCGTGGGGTTCCTCGGCCGCCTCCGCTCGGCGACGCCGATCGCGTGGGTGCTCATCATCGGCCTCGTGGGCGTGACCGCGAGCGGCGCGACGCTGCTCTTCATTCTGCTGGGCAGCTAGCGCACGCGCGCCGAGCGCTCGCCCTCAGGCAGCATCCACGCCGCGCGCTCCCGGTGGGCGAACTGCGCGAAGGTCGTCGCAGGCGCTCCCGTGATGCGGCGGATCGCACGGTTGGGCAACGCGGAGACACGCAGCCTCGCGACCTTGTAGATCATGGACTGTACCTCGATGTAGTCCTCGGGCGCGCCGCGCTCGCGCAGCAGCTCGGTGTACTGCGCGGGGCTCGGCCGCGTGTAGCGGATGGGCCGGCCGAGCTCGGCGGTGAGCGCGCGCGCGCGACGTCGTCGTAGGTCAGCGACTGCTCGCCGGAGAGCGTGTAGGCCGTGCCGAGGTGCCCGGGCTCGGTGAGCACGTGCGCGGCGACGCGGCCGATGTCGTCGGTGTCGATGAAGGCCGTGCGTGCGCCCGCCGCGGGCACGGCGATCTCGTCGCGGTCGCGGATGTCGCCCGCGTAGGTGGTCGACAGGTTCTGCATGAAGAAGTTCGGGCGCAGGAAGGTGAACGGCGCCTTCCGTGCGCGCAGGTGCTTCTCGACCGCGTGGTGCGGTGTCGCGCGATTGACCTGCACGCCCTGCAGGGAGAGGAAGACGACGTGTCGCACGCCGTGCTCGAGCGCGAGGTCGACGAACGGCAGGAGATGCTGCTGCACGTCGCCGATCGCTGGCGGGCGCAGCAGGAAGACGCGGTCGATTCCGGCGAGCGCCGCCTGCCACCCGGACGGGTTCTCGAAGTCGAACGCGCGCGCCTCACTGCCGGGCACGAGCCCGGGGTCGGCCAGGTCGCGCACCGCCGACACGACGGGCTCGCCGCGCTCGAGCAGGTGTCTCACGACGACGGCGCCAACGTTGCCGGTCGCGCCGGTGACGAGCACAGCGCCGGCAGTGTCGGCCACGCCGCTCACCGCTCCTCCGCGATCGTCACGGCGGCGAGGATGCGGTCGAGCTCGAGAATGTCGTGCGTGCTGAGCCCGGCGAACGCGGGCGCGATGGCCTCGACGTACTCGCGTTCGAATCCGGAGATCTCGCGCCGAGCATCCTCACTGAGCCTGATGACCCGCCCGCGCTTGTCGCCTTCGCTCACCTCGCTCGTGACCAGGCCGGCGGCGCGCAGCGTGTCGACGGTCTGCGTGACGGCGCCGCTCGTGATGCCGAGCCGGTGCGCGAGTTCGGCGACCCGCGCGCCGTCGCGGCGGGCGAGCGCGAAGAGCAGGTTCATGGATGCTCGGCCGAGCCCGCGCTCCTGAAACGGGTAGGCGCCCCGCGCCGTGACCTCGCGCGTGACGACGGCGATGCGCTCGATGACGCGCGCGAGCGACGCCGCACGGTCGTCGGTGTCGGTGGTGCTCGCGTCGGTCACTATTTGCTCACGAACGGCAGTTCGTGCACGAAGGTGTCGTCGTCGAGCTGCGTGAGGATGAAGCGCGCGAGGTCGGCGCGGGCGATCTGCGTGCTCGCGTTGACGCCCACCCACCCGACGCGGTAGCTGCCGGCCGCGGGGGCGTCGGTGAGGCGCGGGCCGCGCACGACCGTCCAGTCGAGGCCGCTCGCGCGCAGCACCGCGAGGTGCGCGATCGCGTCGTCGAGCACAGCCGGCGAGAGCCGCCTCAGCAGCCACCGGATACTCCTGTCGGGCACTCTCGGCTGGTCGTGCTCCTCGGCGGGCAGGCCGCCTCCCGAGAGCGAGATGATGCGCCGGATGCCCTGCTCGGCCATCGCGTCGACGATCGCCTGCGTTCCCTCCGTCTGCAGGATGGGCGGCGAACCCTTCACTTGGCCGAAGACACTCACCACGGCGTCGGAGCCTCGCACGGTCTCACGCACGGCGTCGCGGTCGCGCACATCGCCCGCGACGACCGTGAGTCGCTCGTGCGCGTCGAGCGCCTCGGGGCGGCGCGCGAGGGCGCGCACCGAGTGCCCGGCCTCGAGTGCCTGAGAGAGAACGTGGCGGCCGGTCTTGCCGGTCGCGCCGAAGAGGGCGAGAGTGCGAGGGGTCGTCGTCATGTCAGTACTTTAGCACCTAAAGTACTTTGCACTTGCTGCGTAGTGAGACTCTGTGACGGTGGTCAGGCCCCGCCGCTACTGTGGGCGACCCTGCACAGCGGCGATCCTCGCTCTGCAGACCCACGACGAGGAGCAACCATGGCGAAGTCCACTAAGAACAGCAAGGCGACCAAGGCCGCGCTCGATGCGGCAGCAGAGTCTGCGAAGGACGCGAAGAAGCTCGCGAAGACCCTTCCGAAGAAGGACGCCAAGAAGATGCGCTCGCTCGCCGACGAGGCGAAGGACGCGTCGTCGGCACCGAAGAAGGCCATCAAGCGCGACCCGAAGAAGGTCGTGGGCAGGGCCATCGGTGCCATCGCGGCGATCGCCGCGGCCGCCGGGAAGGCGAAGGGCAAGGCGCAGAGCCGCCGCGCCTCGGCACCCGCCGACAGCCAGCACGATCACGACGTCGCGAAGCGAGCGAGCGCGAAGGCGCCGGCGAAGGCCGAGGCTGAGAAGGTGCGGACCACCGAAAAGACCAAGGCGAAGAAGCCTGCACCGAAGACCGCCGCGAAGGCCGACTCAACGCCCGCGCCGAAGCCCGACGACCTCTCGTCGCTGACGGTCGCGCAGTTGAAGGAGCGTGCGCAGAAAGAAGGGCACTCGGGCTACTCGAGGTACACAAAGGCCCAGCTCGTCGACCTGCTCTCACGCTGACGCGCCCGAGCACGACGCCGAGAAAACTCGCACGGTGCACCTGCTGCAGGTTTACTCGAACCCCTCACCCGGGGCCGTCACACCTCAAGAGCTAGTCTTCCGTTCGACACGTTCCATCCGCACCGACGAGAGTCGGTCCCGCTCCCGGCGTGCCCGACAGCTCCGCGCAGATGAAACAGGACAACTCATTGCCCGCTACCTCGCAGTGCGCAACATCCGAGCCGTGGCCGAAGACTTTCAAGTGTCGCGCACGACAGTCGCACGAATTCTTGCCAAGCACGGCGTGAACACCTCACGGGGAATGTCCGAAGCGCAGCTCGCGATCGCCGCCGACCTTTACTCCGAGGGCCTCTCCAGCGCGACGATCGGTAGGCGACTTGGCTTTGACAACCACACGATCTTGAAGGGTTTGCGTGGCCTGGGGGTTCAGGTCCGGCCCCGCCATACACGACAGTAGTAGGAGTGCCTCCAGAGCTTGGAGCCACCCTCGTCCTCTACGACACACGATCGACGCGGGTCGTCAGGACTCCTCATTGCTCGCCTGATTGGTTCGGTGACCGGCTTTGCGCCGTGTGACGATTATCGCCTGGCCGAGGACGATCGCTCCTGCAACCGCGACCGCAATCAATACAGTCGGCAGGTCCGACTGCGCTTTGAGCGCCGTGAACGGGATGAGGATCGCGATATCCAAGGCGATGGTGAGCGCTGGAAGCCACCAGTTCGCATTGATCTTCTTGCGAAGGTGGCGGATGACGCCCCACTGAACGGCGATGTCCATCGTCAAGTAGAGAAAGACGCCGATGGAGGCGATCTGGCTCAGATCCAGGAACGCAGTGACAGCGATCGCAAGACCGGCAGTGATGATCAGCGGTTGTTGCGGGACAGTCTGCGGAAGCGATGGGGCTTGCTTCATTTCTTGCAGCATCCCGTAGAGACGGGATACCGAATACAGACTTGCCAGCAGGCCCGACAGCGTCGCCACCACGGCGATCGCGACGGTCAGGCCGACCCCCCACGCACCGAAAAGTGGTTCCGCTGCCTCAGCCAGAGCGTAATCGCGAGCATCAATGGCGCCCTGCGCACCGATGCTTGCTTCGACCGACAGGGTGATCAGTAGGTACAGAACCGTGCAGATCGCGAGAGAAATCAAGATTGAGCGGGCGATGTTGCGTTTGGCGTCGCGAATGTCGTCACCCTGATTGGTAATCGTGGTGAATCCCTTGTAGGCCAAGACACACAGGGCGACCCCCGCGAGGACGTCGAACGGTGCGACCGGATCGCCGGGTACTTCTGTGAGTGGCCCTCCGGCGGAGACGGCCGCCCCGACGAGGCCGGCAATGGCGAGCACAGCGATTCCAAGAATCTTCACGATCGCGGTGGTCATGGCCGACTTCTCCACCAACGCGTTACCGATGAGGTTCACGATCGCCGCGGCAACAAGGGCCGCAATGCCGAGAATCGGCACAAGAATCACAGAGTCCTGCAAACCGAAGGGGCGAAGCAGATACGTGCCGAACGTTCGCGCGAGAAGGCTCTCGGCCACCACCATAGAGACGTACATGAACAAGGTGAAGGAGCCTGCGACGACGCCTGATCCGTAAGCATCCTTCAGGAGCATCGCGATTCCACCAGAAGACGGATTGACGCTCGAGTAGCGGGTGTAGGCGTATGAGCTCGCGCCCGCGACGAGGGCGCCGGCGAGGAAAGCGAGCGGGAACCAATCCCCCGCGAATCCGGCCACTTGACCGACCAGTGCGAAGATTCCGGCGCCGATCATCACACCCGTGCCCAACGACACCGAACCGGCAAGTGAGATCTTGCGCTCGTTTGAAGACATGTGCTGTTCCTTTCAGTGGAGGAAGACGCGCAGGTAAAGCTCAGGAGAGGCTCTCACTCCACGCGGCGACGCTCAGCTCACAGGGCCTATTTCGTTCCTTAGGTCAGTGGGCGGGCGATGCCACTGTCGGTGGGAACTCCAACCCGACGAACTCCGGCAACCACGGTGCCTCCTCCCAGACTAATCACGCCCACACCATTCGGACGTGGTCGGGACCCCTCGACTGCGCCGGTCGCCTCGGGGGTCACTGTTGCCTTTCCGCCTGTATTCGCTTGAGAACCACTCGTGTGGGGTGCGTCCATGGGCCGCACCCCACATCATCTAAAACTCCGCGATCACAGTCCAGGTAGCCCCACCATCGTCGGATCGCTGCACGCCGTCGATCCCGGCAGCAACAAGAGATCCTCCGCTCCCCACCGACAACGCTGACGTGAGCGGTGGAGCGAGCCCGCTTGAGACCCACGTCACACCATCGATGCTGGTATGCACATACCCCTCGAGGTCTACGCCCGCTAGGAAAGCATCCGTTGACGCGCCGGCAGGTGTTGAGGTGATTAACACCAAGGGCGGAGCAGTCTCCAATATGGCGAAAGTCGCCCCGTCATCTGTGCTGACCTGGAGTCCCTCTTCGGTCGTTGCGTAGAGAAGGTCAGCGTTCGAATCCCAACTCACGGCGCGCGCGCTGATCGCCGCACCGACAGACCACGTGACCCCTCCATCGCGGCTGACGATCACGCGCCCGCTCGCCGAATCGATTCCCGCCAGAGCCCAGCTGGACCCCGAGGCTCGACCGACCGTCATACTGTGGAAGTCCACTTCGCCTTCCAGCGCTATCGGCGTGAAAGCTTGACCGCCTACATCCGTCCGGTAGAGACCAATGTTCGCCGGAAAGCTCTCACCAGGCGCCGGATGGCCGGAGAAGTAGATGGCGGCATCGAGCCTTGCCATCCCCATGATGTCGCCTTCCCATACCCCGAGACGTTCGACCGTGGCGGGCTCCGCGTCCGATTCGCTGCCATCGATCGCTACGCGGAGGATTCCCTCGTGCGTCGCGACGTAGACCGCACCCCGTTCTTCGTCGAGATCAACAGCGTGCACGTGCGTCACCACGATCGTTGGCGCCAACGGAGCCGAGCTGCAGCCCGCGAGTGCGAGGGAGAGCGCCGCGACAATTCCAACGGATGCCGCCTTTGCCCGCCCCATTAGGAGTTGAGCATCGAGCGCATCAGCTCGATCTCCACGGCCTGGCTGGTGATGATGCTCTCGGCAAGCTGCCGCACTCCGGGGTGATCGCCATCGTCGAGTACCTCTTGGGCCATCTCGATCGCACCCTCGTGGTGCACAATCATCTGCTCAAGGAACAGATCCCCCGCGTCAGCGGCGCTCGCTTGCTCGAGAGCCTGCATGTCCTCTTCGGTCATGCCAGCCATATCGTCCAAACCGCCATGGTCCATGCCGACCATACCGTCGTTCATTTGCGGCATGCCCCAGTCGTCGAGCCACGCCTCCATCTGCTCGATCTCCGGTCCCTGCGCCGCCTTGATCTGCTCAGCAAGCTCCACGACAGCGGGATCCACCCCCGACTTCGCGAGCACCACGTCGCTCATCTCAATCGCGCCTTCGTGGTGGGGGATCATCATCTGAACAAACATGACGTCTGCCATGTTGGCGCCGGAACTCTCGGACGGCTCGGTAGTGGTCGAACATGCAGCAAGGCCCATCAAGGTGATCAGGGCGAAGGCACCAGACGCGAGCGCGCGGATGCCGAATGACTTCTTCATGGTTCTACTTCTTTCGTCGGTGTTGGTTGTTCGGTCGCAGTGATGGTGCGTATTCACGCAGTCATCGGGCGGCGAATCACTGACGAATGATGCAGAGTTCCGTGAGTTCTGGCGGGCGCGGCTCAGCAAGCCGACGGGGTGTGGTGTCGACTCTCGACACTCCCGGCGCTAGCAGCCCTTGACGAAAAGCAACGAGAGGGAGGACCAGGCTGATGACCACAATGAGCGCCAAGAACACACATGCCATCAACAGCCCGGCGTGATCGCCTGCGCAATCTCCACACGTGGAGTCTTCGTCGTTAGAGAGGTTCGTGTCGAGATGAGGAACAACAGGCGCAGAGTGTTCATGCTCCAGGGGCATTGCAGATCCAGCTGCGGAGCTCGTAGCGACAGTTGAGTGGCCTGCGGGGGTCGAGCCATGAGTGCCCATGGCGGTACCGACGACCGCGAACGCCGCGATCAGCAGCACGTACCCTAGGCGCCGAAGCATCTCTCATACCTCCCGGGGGTATCATTCCACATCTCAAGAACCCGAACGAGCGTATTGGCTGAGAACAGCGTCAACGATCGATGCACACCGCTCCGGGTCGCTCAACGGCAACCGATGGCCGCCGGGCAGGCGAGTCGCTGAAATGTTCGGGTACATCCGCTCGAGTTCTTCGGCACGTCCGGGAACCTGCACAGGATCATTTTCGCCGTCGACTAAACGAACCGTGATGTGGCGAGCAGCCAGATCGACAAGCGCATTCGACCACCCCGGGTCACGCACCAGCGAGTCGAACCCTGCGATGTAACCGGACCAGGTGTGTTCGACCGAGTCCCGTGCGACCGCCACGGGAAGTCGCGGGCTGATCGTGACCGCAACCCCGCGAGCCACCGTGCGGTTGTGGCACATCCACTGGCACACCCGTTCGGCGAGCGGACCTTGGGCGAGCAGCCCCTCGAACCAGCCCATGTGCCGAATCCGGTCGCTAGCCTCCTCAGCGGAACGATACAAAGGGGCGTCAAATGCCACGACGGCACGCGTCGGTGCGTGTCGCGCACCAACCCGCAGGGCCAGAGATGCACCCATGGAATGCCCGACGATCACGACCAGATTTGTGTGCAAATTGAGTGCCCGTAGAGTCGCCAACACGGCGTCAACGTGCACCTCTGCATCGACGGTCGCCCCAAGCGCTGGATGGTGGATCGAGGCACCGAATCCGATCGGGTCAATGGCCACGACGCGCGCGTGCTCTGCAAGCACGTCGTAGGCGCGACCCCAGAAACGCTCGCTTGAGGCGAGACCCGCGAGAAGCACGACGACCACCTCGCCGGTCCCGTGTACGCGTATGCCGAGGCCTGCAGCCTTCGCACGCTTTCCCGCACCTGGTCGCCAGGAGCGAACTTCCGGAGAGAGCGCATGAATCCCCGACCACACCAACGCTGGCGCTGCGAGGGCGGCCGCCGTGAAGATGCGTGATGCTTTCATAACGTCGAAGCGTAGCTAGCCAGCCACGGTTGCGCTCGAGACGACCTCCGGGAAAAGTTCCCCACCCCGCTCAACCGCGTGCGAATCGCACACGAGAGAATCGCTTCTTGATCTCTAGAGATTCGCAAGCAAGACTTCCATCTCGGCGATTTCATTGGTCTGCTGTTCGATGATGGCGCGTGCAAGCGCGACGGCTTCGGGGAACTTTCCGCCGTCAACTTCAACTTGGGCCATCTCTACGGCGCCCTTGTGGTGCACGATCATGCCTTCAAGAAATAGCCGCGCGGCCTCGATGCCTTGGGCGTCCTCGAGTGCCATCATGTCGGTCTCGCTCATCATCCCGCTCATCATCATGGAGTGACCTCCATGACCGCCAGCCATGGTGGACGCACCCCACGCTTTGAGCCAATCATTCATTTGGTTGATCTCAGGCTGCTGCGCAGCTTCAATTCTCGCGGCGAGATCTTGAACTTCCGCAGGTATTCCCTCTCTTGCGAGGATCACTTCCGCCATCTCCAGCGCGCCCACATGGTGGGGAACCATGTTCGAGGCGAACGACACGTCCCGATTGTTGAATGGTTCGGCTCGGTTCATCCACGCGAGCGCGCCTGCGGCACTGAGTCCGACGAGCACGATGACACCGGCAATGATTGCTATTCGTTGTTTCACTTCTGATTCCTCCTTCCACTTTCGTGGGTTGTTAGTCCTCGACGTCAAAACAAGTCGAGGCGTAGCAGTGGCGACACCACTGCTACGCCTCAGCTCGTTCTAGGAGCGCACCAATCGTGCGATCGCCTTCGTTGCCTCATCGAGCTTCGCGTCAGCGACATCGCCGCCCAATCGGACAGCGTCCGTGACGCAGTGCTTGAGGTGCTCATCAAGCAGGCCGACGGCCACGCCCTGCAAGGCGCTGGTGAGCGCTGAAATCTGAGTCAGGATGTCGATGCAGTACTGCTCCTCATCAACCATGCGGTGAATCCCGCGCGCCTGCCCCTCGATCCGCCTGAGCCGAGCGAGGTACTTCTCCTTGTCCGCTATGTAGCCGTGATTCGCATGATCAGCCGACATGTGCAAACTCCTTCTGTGGAGCGGGTGCTGAACCAAGGATCTCTCGCGCGCTGGACTCGGGTCGCAGGTCGAGTCGACGCAGCCACTGGGCATTAAGCGCAACGACGATGGTGGACAGCGACATCAGGACAGCGCCAACTGACATCGGTAGCACGAAGCCGATGGGTGCGAGCACTCCGGCAGCAAGCGGAACAGACAACAGATTGTAGCCCGCCGCCCACCACAAGTTCTGCTTCATCTTTCGGTATGACGCCTTCGACAGCTGAATCACCGACAGCACGGAACGTGGATCGGAGCTGGCCAGAATCACGCCGGCGGAAGCGATTGCCACATCGGTGCCCGCACCGATCGCAATGCCGACGTCTGCCTGAGCGAGTGCCGGAGCGTCGTTGACGCCATCTCCAACCATTGCTACGGTCCGACCTTCAACCTGGAGCTCCCGGACCTTCGCGGACTTGTCCTCGGGCCGAACCCCCGCGAAGACTCGATCTATGCCTAGGTCGGCGGCGACGTTCTGGGCAACTGCCTCCGCGTCGCCCGTAATCATGACGACCTGACGCCCAAGAGCGTGCAGCGCATCCACCGCCTGTCGCGACTCTTCGCGAATGGCATCTGCAAGGCGCAGCGCTCCGATAACCACTCCGTCCGCAACGACGTGGAGGATGATTGCTCCCTCCTTGCGCCACTCATCCGCAATAGCTAGCTCCGTTCCATTCTCCTCCGAGAGCAGGTGGGGACCTCCCACGCGAACCTTCTTACCCTCGACCAAAGCGGTCACACCGACGGCCGGGGACGACGTGAAGTCGCTTGCCTTTGGCACGGTGAGACCTCGGTCTCGCGCCAGGTCCACAATTGCCCGAGCCAAGGGATGTTCAGAGTCGGACTCTGCAGCCGCAGCAAGAGCCACTACCTGGTCTTCGCTGAGACCGTCCGTGACTTCAACTGCGGTGACGCTCGGCTCGCCCTTGGTAAGCGTGCCGGTCTTGTCAAAGAGGATGGTGTCGACCGTGCGCATTCCTTCAAGTGCAAGCCGGTCCTTGATGAGAACGCCACCACGCGCAGCTCGCTCCGTGGCAATAGAGACAACAAGAGGAATGGCGAGACCGAGGGCGTGAGGGCACGCAATCACCAAAACGGTGATGGTCCGGATCACCGCCTCATCGGGCAGGCCTACGAGAGTCCATACGGTCGCAGTGATCGCGCCGGCAGCGAGTGCAAACCAGAACAGCCAAGCAGCCGCCCGATCCGCAATGCGCTGTGCCCGCGAGGACGAGTTTTGCGCCTCGCTGACGAGACGCCGAATACCCGCCAACGCCGTGTCTTCGCCTACCGCAGTGATCTCGACCCGTATCGACGAATCTGTCGCGATCGTGCCAGCCACGACGGTCGCACTCTCACTTCGCATGACGGTTTTGGACTCGCCCGTAATCATGGACTCGTCCATGCTCGCCGAACCCGACACGATGCGGCCGTCGGCTGGGACACGACCGCCGGGACGCACCACGACCACATCGCCAACATGCAGATCCGCAGGCGCAACCTTGCGAGTTTCTTCGCCCTCCACAACCTCCGCCTCGTCAGGCAGTAGTGCTGCAAGCGAGTCAAGAGCTGAGGTGGTCTGCGCCAGCGAACGCATCTCGATCCAATGGCCGAGCAGCATGATGACGATCAGAAGCGCGAGTTCCCACCAGAAATCAAGCTGGTGATCGAGCCACCCCAGACTTGCCCCGAGGGACGCCGTGAAAGCGACCGTGACGGCCAATCCGATCAGCAGCATCATCCCCGGCTTGCGGGACCGAAGCTCCGAGACCGCGCCAGTAAGGAATGGCCGGCCGCCCCAGAAGTACATGACGGAGCCGAGCACCGGTGAAGCCCAGGCAACCCAAGGGGTGTTTGGAAGTTCATAGCCGACAAGCATCGCGAACATGTTTGAGAGCGCAACGACAGGCACTGCCAGCACGAGCATGATCCAGAAGAGTCGGCGAAATTGGCCCACATGATCACCGTGGCCAGCATGACTACCGTGACCAGCATGACTACCGTGGCCCATCGCTGAGTGACCCGACACATCGTGCCCATCGATCGATGCGTGAGCGTCAGCGCCGTGGCTGTGCTCACTCCTTTGCACCGCGGGCTTGGACTCAGGTGCGCTCGTCGATGCGAGCGAGTGGTGGTCATGGTGATGGTTGTGCTGCATTGCGTCTCCTTACCCACGAGGGTTTGTCATCTCAGTATACCCCAGGGGGGTATAGGAGTAAGGACCTTTGGACTCGCTCGATGGACCTGCTGTTGTCAGGAATCGGCATACTTCTCGATGACGGGAGTCCGTCGCAGGACACGTTGCGAAGTCGAGCCTTCCAGCTGCACGCGTTGAGAGAAGTTCCGCCGAACGGAATAGCCGATCGGAATAGCAGTGCACCTGCTAAAGGTTTACTCGAACCCCGCGCCTGGGGTCGTCACACCTCAAGAACTGATCGTCCGATCGGCGTCACGACATCGGCAACAGGCTACCCGCGCGACCCACGGGCGAGCTCGACAACTGCAAACGGAAGAAGTCGAATTCGTGGTTACTCGCTACCTCGCTATGCGCAACATCCGAACCGTTGCCAGAGAGTTCCAAATCTCCCGCACGACTGTCGCACGCATCCTCGCCGAACACGGAATTGACGCATCCCGCAGAATGACCGACGCCCAGATCTCCGTCGCAGCTGAGCTCTACGAACAAGGGCTCTCGAGCGCGGCCATCTGACAGCAGCTGGGATTCGACAACCACACGATCTTGAACGCTTTGCGCCGGCATGGCGTTTCGATCCGGCCTAGGTCTGGCGGAAACTGACCGGATCAGTGCATGTTGTGCGCCTGCATCGCTCCGGCTAGTTCGAGCTGGAATGTTGCATGGTCGATCGCGACCGGGAAGTGCTCGGCGACACAGCGTTGCAGCGCCTCTGTGATTTCGGGTGCGTGACCGTCGTGGAAGCAACCTGCCTCCACGACAACGTGGGCAGTCAGTACGGGCAGCCCAGTAGCAATCTGCGTGATGTGCAAGTCATGAACGTCGACAACGTGATCCTCATCCAGCAGGTGCTGTCGCACATCGTCGAGGTCGATGCCGCGCGGTACTGACTCAAGCAGCACATCGACGGCGTCCCGAAGCAGGCGCAACGTGCGGGGAATGATGAGCACCCCCACAAGCAACGCAGCGATCGAGTCGGCCTGCTGGAACCCCGTCGTCATGATGACAACGGCAGCGACGATGACAGCCACCGACCCGAGTGCATCGTTGAGCACTTCAAGGAACGCGGCCCGCATGTTGAGGTTGTCCCCGCGACCGCCCGACAGGACCATGATCGAAATGAGGTTGGCCAGGAGGCCGAAGATGCCGAAGACGAGGAGCTCGACGCTGGCAATCTCTGCCGGTTGGCTGAATCGCTGCACAGCTTCGATGACCACAAAGACGCCCACTCCCAGCAGCACGGCAGCCTGCACGGTGGCAGCGAGCATCTCCGCACGACGAAGACCCCAGGTGCGCCGTGATGTTGCGGGTCGCTCCATGAGCTTGGCCGCAAACAACGCAACGAGCAGCCCACCCGCGTCGGTCAGCATATGGGCCGCGTCCACGAGCAGAGCAAGCGACCCGGTGATGATCGCCCCAATCACCTCAGCGACGAGAACGCTGGCGGTAAGGCCAAAAGCGATCGCCAGGCGCCGACGATTAATCGTGCCGCCGGCATGAGTGTGCCCGTCGGCGCTCACGGGTGGCTTTCCTCATCGTGGTCGTGGTCGTGGGTGCTGGAGCCTTCCATGAGTTCGCCGATCGCGGTGGCGCAGGTGTCACCGTTCCACGCTTCGATGCCCTCTCGAATGGCGAACGCTCCGATCACGAGTGCGGCGAGCGCATCGGCCCAGGTCCATCCGAACGCGGCGTTCGCGACGAGGCCGAGCAAGACCGCGGCCGAGAGCATCGAGCAGATGAGGGTCTGCTTGGAGTCAGCCACCACAGTGGCGGAGCCGAGTTCTCGACCGGTGCGTCGTTCAAGAACCGAGAGGAAGGGCATGACAACCACGCTGACGGCAGCGAGCACGATGCCGACGTTGCTGGATTCGGGAGTCGTCACCCCGGTCAACGAGAGGGTGGAGCCCACGATCGTGTAGGCGGCGAGAGCGAAGAAGGCGAACGCAATGACGCGAAGCACCGGCTTCTCATATCGCTCCGGGTCGCGACGCGTGAACTGCCAAGCTACTGCGGTCGCGGAAAGCACCTCCACACCAGAGTCGAGCCCGAAACCGATGAGCGCAGCCGAGTCCGCGGCACTGCCGGCAATGAGGGCAATGATCCCTTCGATCACGTTGTACCCAATGGTGACGGCAACGATGATCTTCACTCGTCGGCGCAGCAGAGCAGTGCGACTCGCCTCTGGTTGTGCTCCCGCCGTGGCCGTCACGCGCGCGTCTCCGGATCGTTCTCGTTCACGTCGCATGCGTCGACCGGATCGACAGCGAGCACGACGCCGACGAGATCCTGGAGTGCGTGACGCAACCGCGCATCCGAAATCTCATAGAGAACTCGTCGACCGGAAGGCTCGGCGACGACAATGCCGCAGTCACGCAGGCAGGCCAGGTGATTCGACACGGTTTGCTTCGTGACGCCCAGCTCATCCACCAGCTCCGCCGGGTAGCGAGACCCATCAAGGAGCGCCAAGAGGATGGCGGCGCGCGTCGGGTCGGCGAGGGCTTTGCCGACCCGACGAATCGCGTCAAGTCGAACAGCAGTCGAAGTGGTCATGCCCTCATAGTACATCAGAGCGTGTACTAATGACAGACCGAAGGTCGCGGCGGCATGAGTTCGAACCCTGCCCCGACTCGCATTCTGAACGCCCGCATGACTTACCGAACGGAACACCCGAACGGTACATCCGAACGGAATAGCAGTGCACCTGCTGCAGGTTTACTCGAACCCCCCGGCGGGTCAGACGCCACCTCAGGAACTACTGTTCCGATCGATGAAGCGAGACCGCCCTGAAGAGGGGGTGTCCGGAACTTCCCGCAGAGCACGCCAGTTGCGCGAACGGGAAGTAGACGAACTCGTGGCCCGATATGACGAGGTCCGGAACATGCGGCAGGTCGCACGTGAGTTCCGCGTCTCACGTACAACGGTGGCGAAGGTGCTGGCGATCCGAGGAGTTGCCACGTCGCGGAGAATGAGTTCGGTCGAGATCACGCTCGCGGCAGAGCTGTATGAGCAAGGTGAGTCGAGCGGCACGATTGGCCGAAAATTGGGTCACGACAATCACACAGTCCTGAGAGCGCTCCGCGCAGCAGGAGTCGAGATTCGGCCCCCACTGGGTCGCTAACAACGGCGACGTAGACACCGGACTGCGCTGTTGCGGCTGCGGCTGCGGTTGAATCAGAGTCGTCGGGGAAGCCGGTACTCTGACGTCCCCATCACGTTATTGGCCGACATTCACTATGACGTTGCAGACGCTGCCCGGTTCACAGTCGGTGGGGTCTAGCTCTCGACTTGCCGCGATCAGGTGATGCAACTCTGCTTCCAGGACAGCAAGTTCACTTTGCCGGCGCTGCACGTCCTCAAGCTTTGTGGCAAGAAGTGTCGACGCGTGCTCACAGGGTGTTTCGCCGGCCTCACGGATGTTGATGATGCTGGCGATCTCAGCGAGCGTCAGGCCTGCCGCCTGAGCAGACCGAATGAAGGTCAGGCGCGATTTAGCCGCATCGTCATATCGGCGATACCCATTGCCGGCTCATCCCAATCGGGGGTGTAGGAGTTGGGGTCTGAAGCCGCCGGTCTCGAGCAGGCTTCGGGCGATGTAGTTGGTCAGGTTGCGGAACCCGAGTGCGGAGCCGCGCAGGTGTTCGAGCCGTCCG
>Ga0316203_1000299_pt1 | contig 71430 bp, 64 predicted proteins | sample 6monrhotite_MG_FD_204940 | JGI IMG/M metagenome (GOLD analysis project Ga0316203, IMG submission 204940) | Microbial mat bacterial communities from mineral coupon in-situ incubated in ocean water Damariscotta River, Maine, United States -... | ecosystem: Environmental > Aquatic > Marine >... | reverse complement strand
GACCCATTACAAATTCAGCCTGCATCGGTGGATTTACGGTTAGGGAGTCACTTCCTGAAAGTTGCAGAAAACAATGTCACTCACTTGGACTTGGAAACCGCTCCAACCTATGAAGTGATGGAGCAAGATGAAATCATCTTGCCCCCTCATTGTTTTATTTTGGCAACCACCATCGAGTACATCAAACTACCGAACAACTTGACCGCCTTTGTTGAGGGCCGCAGTTCAATCGGTCGAATGGGGATGTTTATCCAAAATGCCGGGTGGGTGGACCCTGGGTTTGAGGGGGAGATTACCCTGGAACTGTTTAACGCCAACAACGTACCGATTCGGCTCACCGCTGGGCGTAGGATTTGCCAGCTGGTGCTCGCTGAAATGGACCAACCGGCGATGAATCCTTATCGAGGCAAGTACCAGGGTCAGCGTAAAGCGACCGGTACCCAAGTCTATCAAGACGTAGAAAACGCCAATAAAGGCTGAGTACCCCCTCACTGGAGCTTTAATCTTGGTACTCAGGGAACATTAAATCGATCTGAGTGCCTTCGCCGAGCTTGGAGTTGACTTCGATCGCTCCACCGTGGCTGGCTAAAGTCTTCATGGCAATGGACATCCCAAGGCCTGTGCCTTGCTCACGGGTGGTGAAAAAAGGATCAAACAGCCGTTTGCAGGTTTCCTGGGTCATTCCTTTGCCGGTGTCTTTGAAGCTCACCCGGACCAACTGTAATGATTCCCGGACCCCCTTCACCTGTTGAGGGAATTTCTGTAACACTAAGGGGTCAGTTTCTTCATAAGACTGGGCTTCAATATATAATGTCCCCCCTTCGTCCATCGCTTGACAGGCATTCATAAAAATATTCAACCATACTTGCTTCACCAACTGCTGGTTGCCTTTGATGATCAAGGGGTGCTCCAGGTCGGTGAACTCCAGCTCAATGGCTTGCTGACTGGCGGTGTGGCCACAAAAATTCACAAAATCCCCTAGCAATGGGCTCAGGTCGAGCGCTTCCAGTTGGATGGGCTTGGGCCGTGAATATTCCAGCAGGTTTGAGATGATGTGGTTCATGCTGTGGATCGCCGAGGTGATGTGATTGAGCAGTTCTGATTCGCTGGAATCTTCGTCAAAGTCCTTTTTCATCATCGAAACAAACAACTCGATGGACCCCAGGGGATTGCGGACTTCATGGGCGACTTGCATCGAAATTTCCCCCATGGCGGCGAGTCGATTTTTTCGCTCCGCTTCGTTTTGCAGCCGTTTAAGCAAGGTGATATCTGTTAAATTTAAGATGATCCCTTCGGTTTCCTGCTCCTCTGATTCAATCAAAGTGGCGGAAACTTCGAGTAGAATCCGGCTCCCGTCTTGGCAGCGGTGCTCAATCTCCTGGGGTTCTTGGATCGCCAATTGGGCAAAAGCTTCCTTATCTAAAGGGGACGGCAAAAAAGGCTGGCCTAACAATCGGTTGATTTCTTGACCAATCGCTTGATCACGGCTGATCCCTGTGATGCTCACCGCTGCGCGGTTAAACGTTTGGATATGCCCCTTCAGGTCAGTCACAATCAGCCCACTTTTCAGGCTTTGCAGCACATTCGACAACTCTTGGTTTTTGGCTTGCAGTTCGTTGTTGAGGGTTGCAACTTGGTCTTGTAGCTTCGCTTGATAGCCTCGGAGCTTTTCAATCGACCTGTTGAAAGTGGCAAAGGCTTCACTGAGCAGTTGTTTTTCCGCAAGATTGAGAGCAGAAGGGTCTATTTTGTTGTCCATGGTAGTTTTTCTTGCTGACGGTGCAATTGGTTTTTGTTTTGCATAAAGGCATTGCAATAAATAATCCTGCCTGTTCTCGACAAGTGCACAAAAGTGGAGTTGCCTTGGAAAGCTAGAAGGTCTATTATTTCGCATTAACACATATTTATCCCTAAGGACCGGAATGAGCAAACCTAAAGTCGAAATCTACAGTAAAGATTATTGCCCTTATTGCGTGAAAGCCAAGGCGCTTTTTGATCATAAAGGGGTTGAATACACTGAAATCAGGATCGATATTGAGACTGAACAACGTGATGTGATGATTAAGCGAGGCGGTGGTGCTCGTACCGTCCCACAAATTTTTGTGAATGATCAACATATTGGGGGTTGTGACGAACTCCATGATTTTGACCGGCAAGGGAAACTAGATGAGCTGCTCGCCATCGAAGACAAGGAAACAAAAGTGGAACATAAACAAGTATTGATTTTGGGCTCTGGCCCTGCAGGTTACACCGCAGCAATTTATGCTGCCCGTGCAAGCTTGAAACCTTTTGTTTTGGCAGGCCCTCAAAAAGGTGGGCAGTTGACCACTACAACAGAAGTAGAAAATTTTCCAGGGTTCCCAGAGGGGATCGATGGTAACCAGTTGATGATGAACTTTGAAGCCCAAGCGGCTCGGTTTGAAACAGTCACTGAATATGGTGAAGTGATTGAAGCGGACCTTTCCAAACGTCCTTTCACCTTGAAAACCGACGACACGACCTATACTTGTGATGTCTTGATCATCGCCACTGGCGCAAGCGCAAAATATTTGGGACTTCCAAGCGAAGAAAAATACAAAAACCATGGGGTTTCGGCCTGTGCGACTTGTGACGGATTCTTCTTCCGGGGACAGGCTGTGGCTGTGACCGGCGGTGGGGATACCGCACTCGAAGAAGCTAGCTACCTAGCAAATATCTGCGAAAAGGTATATCTAGTCCACCGTCGTGGTGAATTCCGGGCTTCAAAAGCGATGCAAATTCGGGTGAAAAATAACCCGAAGATTGAGCTGGTCCTGGACTCAACGGTTGATGAAGTGCTTGGAGACGGCACCAACATGACTGACTTGAGGGTCAAAAACGTAAAAACCGGGGAAACCCGAAACCTAGGTTGTACCGGTTTATTCGTTGCGATTGGCCACCACCCAAACACAGACGTGTTTAAGGGACAGTTGGATACCGATGAAGCTGGATACTTGTTGCTCGAAGGCGGCAGCTCTAAGACGAAGGTTGAAGGAGTCTACGCCGCAGGTGATGTAGCGGATTCTCATTACCGTCAAGCGATCACCGCAGCGGGCATGGGTTGCCGTGCTGCCATGGACGCAGAACGTTGGTTAGGCGAACAAGAATAAGGGTTTGAGCCCGCTCCTCAGCGGGCTTTTTGCTCACCTCACTTTAAGTTTGCCCCGTTCAGGGGCAGACTTTCCCTGCTCTTTTATATATCTGGCCTCCTTGGCCCCGGTTTTGCATTTCTTAAACCTAAAACTCCCCCATTTGTAGGGGTTGTCAAAGGAAAGATATGGCGATCAACCTGTTTGATAAACAATTTACCTTACTAGAAAAGTCGTTGAGCCTACGGGTTCGCCGAAACACCATGATTGCGTCAAACGTGGCCAACCGGGAGACCCCTGGTTATCGTGCCAAAGATTTGGTGTTTAAAAATCAGCTAGAAACGGCGCTGCACTCTGATCGACCTGGCCCCTTAAAAACCACCGACGCCCGTCATTTTGACGGGGTTGAACGGCAACCACTAGGTTCCGTTGAAGGGGACATGATCAATAGCTTTAACCCTGACCCTAGCATGGACGGGAATACGGTAAACTTAGACAAAGAGATGATGAAATTGGCAGAAAACCAGTTGACCTTCCAGGCGATGACCAAAGCGGTGAACTGGAAATTTCGTATGCTGAAAAGCGCCATCACTGAAGGAGGTCGATAATGACTCTACTTGATACAATGGAAATCGGCTCTTCCGGTTTATCTGCTCAGCGGATGCGGATGAAGATGATTTCTTCAAACCTAGCGAACATCAACACCACCAGAACCCCAGGCGGCGGTCCTTACCGACGTCGAGAAGTGATTTTTGGTGCCTTGCCTCAGCAAAAAAGTTTCATGGAAGAGTTACGAGGTCAAGAAACAGACGGAGGGGCTCGGGAAGTCAAAGTGCTTGGTGTGGTGGAAGATTCCAGGCCACCGAAGATGAAATATGACCCCAGTCACCCCGACGCAAACGAAGAAGGTTACGTGGCCTTACCGAATGTGGATGTAGTCGAGGAAATGACGAATATGATGGTGTCTAAGCGCAGCTATGAGGCCAACTTGGCGGTGATAAACGCCACCAAAAACCTGATTTCCAAGTCATTGGAAATCGGTGGTCGAATGTAATGTTGGGGGGATAGATGACTGAAATCAACAAAATCAGCCCCGCTGGGAATATCGGTTTGAACCAGAAACCGGCCCATCAGGCAAAACACAATGATGACCAGAAATTTAGAGAGCTACTCAAGAGTGCTGAGGTGTTTTCTAAAGAGGTGGACCAGATGATCCAAAAAGCGGAGACCGACTCGGTCAATGGCAAGGTCGATACGGTGGGGAAAACCATTGATACCTTGGGGGAAATCGCCAGTCAAATGGTGATGAAAAACCCCCATGCCCCTACAAAGCAGAGCGCTCTAGAGCGATACGAGAAACAAGACTCAAAAACTAAAGCTTAAACAAACCGAGGAAAGACATGATCCGAAATATTGGCCAAGCAGCCACTCACACCCCGATTAAATCCAATTCTGCTTCAAAAAACATTGTCGGGAATTTTAAGGACATGTTTGACGAAGTGAATAAAAACCAAATGGAAGCGGACACCAAAATTTCCCAAATGGCGACTGGGAGAAACACCGACATTCCAGGTACGATGATCTCTATGGAGAAGGCCGAAACTTCGATGAAGTTGTTGATGGCTGTCCGAAATAAAGTGGTCAGCACTTACGAAGAGATGATGAGGATGCAGGTTTAAGCCCTTGGCCCTAACTTTGCACTATCTGTTATAAGATAAAAAACACCCAACGAGTGGGTAAAAATTGCCTCTTTTTGCGGTGTGAAAACTGCTTAAGCCCTTGCAAACAGGGCGACTAGCAAGGATGCTGGTCTGAGATTTGGGAGTTCTCCCCTAGGTACCCGAACGGAAGCGGACCGAAAGTCGTTGCCTAATCGCCAGATTTTACGCAAAATCTGTTAAACCTCTTTGCTGCATATCCCGACATGGCCGAACAAACTGTAGGACTGGTAGAAGATTTCCAGTCTCAATTCCAAAATTTCTTTGCAAACCTGACCACTGGGAAGAAGATTTTTCTTTTTTCAAGTCTAGGTGGCATTGTGCTTGGGCTGGTTGCGTTTGTGTTTTTGTCAGGTCAGGTGACTTGGGCACCGCTGGTTTCAGGGATGAAACAAGATGATGCTGCCAAAATTGTAAAAAAACTAGACGAACTGAACGTTAAATATATCTTGCAGCCAGGGGGCGGCGGTATCTTGGTTCCTGTAGAAGATGTGGACCGAGTTCGTCTGCGAATCGCTTCTTCTGGGTTGCAGATGGGCGGTCTGGTTGGCTTTGAGTTGTTCGATAAAAACAACTTTGGAGCCACTGAGTTTCAACAACAGGTCCAATATAAACGGGCCCTTGAGGGCGAGTTAGCCCGGTTGATCACCCAAATCAACATCATTGAAACCGCCAAAGTCGCCGTAGCTATCCCGGAAAAGAGCCTTTTCTTAGATAACAAAAATCACGCTACCGCCAGTGTTGTTGTTGAAATGTCGGGGAATAACCGACTCAACGCAGCCGGGGTGAACACCATTGTGAACTTGGTTTCTGGGGCCGTTTCTGGCCTTGCGCTGGAAGATGTCAGGATCTCAGATTCATCGGGGCACCTGCTTTCGAAAGGGGTTGGGGACAATGATGGTTCCGAAATGCGGGACAAGAATTTCACCTACCAACAGCTGGTTGAGCAGCGCACCGAAAGAAAGTTATTAACCCAACTGGAAAAAGTCACCGGTAAGGATCGGGTTGAAGTGCGTATTTCCATTGATATGGACTTTAATATTTCGGAAATCACCGAAGACTTGGTCGATCCCGACCGTTCGGCCGTTGTGTCTGAAGAGTCCACTAAAGAAAAATCAACCGGAAGCCGGTCGATCCCTGTTGGGGTTCCAGGCGTGACCAGCAACAGCCCAGAGCTACGGGCAGGTGCTTCGGAAATTGCCAATGTTTCAGACTCCAACAAACAGGTGAAACGAACAAACTTCACCAACTCGACCAGCCACGTAGTGCGGAAAAAGGCACCTGGGGAAGTCAAGCGGATGAGTGTTGCCGTATTGCTTGATGGAAAATATGAGTACGTTCGGGACGATAACGGCGAGATCGTTGGATCTCCGGTGTACAAACCTTGGTCCCCTTCGGATTTACAAACCATTGAACAAATCGCCAAACAAACCGTTGGATACTCCAAGGCAAGAGGCGACAGCATCACCGTACAAAACATTCGGTTCACCAAACCGTTGGTGGAACAGGAACGTCTGAAACAGCAGCAACGAGACGCTACCCGGAAGTTTATCATCGATTTGGTTCGATACGTCTTGGTTGGTTTGATTATTATCGTGCTGATCTTCATGGTGATCCGTCCAATGGTGATGAAGCTTTCTGCAAAGCCAGAAGATCTGGATTTGCTCATGGGGCTACCGACCACCATCGGAGAGCTGGAAGGAGAAGAATTGGAAATCCCGACAGAAAAAGAAACTGGTATTCCGCCACGAGACAAGATCATCGAAATCGCCAAACAAGATCCGCTCAAAACCGCTTCGTTGGTCCGTACTTGGCTCAAGGAAAAGAAAGGGCCTTAATCCTCTTGGCAGCTTAAGCTATGGCAGACGACCCCCACTTTATCCCCCCGGTATTCGAGGATATCAGTTCCGATGCAGAGCCCAGCTCTGTGCCGGAACCAGAGGAAACTATATATAACGACGGCCTGACGACCCCATACCATATCGAGACTCTAGACGATCAAGGGGGTGGTGGTCATGCGTTGAAGCTTGACGCCGCAGATATCTCCAAGTTTAGCTCCAGCGAGTTTGTTGAAGAAGGCACGTTACTCACCGATGTTGAGGAGTACTCCAGTCGGATTCGCGTAGAAGCAGATAAACAAGCCAGGGTAACCAGCCACAAAGCGGACATGGCCCTTTCGTTGGCCGAAGAAGAACTGGCTTATGCTGAAACGATTCGCATCAATGCAGAAGCTGAAGTCAAAAAAATGCTCGAAGAAGCCCGAGCTGAAGTGAATGAAATCAAAGGGAAAGCCAGCGAGAAGGGATTCGCTGACGGCTTCACCACAGGCTTTGAACAAGCAAAAGTTGAAAACCAGCGGGTCACAGCTAAGGTGGTTGAACTCTTTGCGGAGCTCCAAGACCTCCGGCTGACGTTGTACAGAGAATACGAATCAGAGATGGTGAAGCAGATTCTCCTGATTGCAAAAAAAGTGGTCCACCATGAGCTAAGCACCCAACCTGAGTTTGTGGTCAACCTCCTGAAAGGTGCCATGCATCACCTAGATGACCATGGAAAAGTACGGGTGAACGTCCACCCTGAGGAGTATGATTTTGTGATGAAACATCAGCCAGACCTTGAGGCACTCTTAGACGATGAGCAGGTGCTGACGATCAAACGGGTGAAGTCACTTTCGCCGGTAGGGCCAGTGATTGAAACGGAGTTTGCGGTAGTCGAACTGGCGATGAGCCGTCAGTTTTCTGAAATTGATGAGCGGTTGCATCATTGCTTGGCCCAACGTATTCCCCTCTTTGACCGGCACTATAAATCGGACCTTGAGGAATCAAACAAGCCGGACTCTCCTGATACCCCATGAAAGCCTCCTTAGAACCCTATTTTGATGCTATTGACGGAGCGACGACCGACGGCCTTGAGGGCAAGGTGGAGGAAGTTGTTGGTTATTTGATCAAGGCTTATAACCCTGGCATGAGCATCGGCGGACGTTGTATGATCATCAACCGCAATAACGGCGAGAAAATCGCCGGTGAAGCGGTGGGTATCAAGGGGAAAAGTGTCTTGGTGATGCCCTTAGGGGATATCCGTGGTATCGGGCCAGACTCTGTGGTCCGACCGACGGATGAAGAAACCATGATTCCGGTTGGCTTGGAACTGTTAGGGCGGTGTATTGACGGCACCGGCGAGCCGATTGATGACCTAGGCCCCATATATACCAAAGGGTACACCAGCTTGTACTCTGACCCGATTAACCCATTGCACCGCCGGCGGATCGAAGAGCCTTTAGATGTGGGTATCAAGGCAATCAACGGTGTGATGACCCCTGGGAAAGGCCAACGGATGGCTATTTTGGCAGGCTCCGGGGTGGGGAAATCTGTGTTGCTGGGTATGATGGCCCGGAACACCAGTTCGGAAATCAACGTGATTGCGCTGATCGGTGAGCGAGGTCGTGAGGTTCGGGAATTTATCGAGCGAGACTTGGGGCCAGAAGGGTTGAAGCACAGCGTTGTGATCGCAGCGACCAGTGATCAGTCCCCGTTGGTTCGGTTGCATGGCGCCTATTTAGCTACAGCGATCAGCGAGTGGTTCCGAGAACAGGGGCATCACGTGATCTTGATGATGGATTCAGTGACTCGGTTTGCGATGTCTCAGCGAGAAATTGGTTTGGCGGTCGGTGAGCCACCAACCACCAAAGGTTATCCTCCTTCTGTGTTTGCCTTGTTGCCTAAACTGCTCGAACGGGCGGGAAATTCAAAGTCTCAGGGGTCAGTCACTGGGTTTTATACCGTTTTGATCGAAGGAGACGACCCCAACGAGCCGATTGGTGATGCCGTCCGGTCGATCGTGGACGGGCACATTTTGCTGGACCGTGAAATTGCTGCTCAAGGGCATTATCCGGCAATCGATATCTTACGTTCTAAAAGCCGGGTCATGGTTGATGTCACCAACAAAGGTTTACAAAAGTCTGCCCGTCGTCTGGTTCAAACCCTGGCGACCTATAAAGAAGCGGAAGATTTGATCAACATTGGAGCCTATGTCAAAGGCTCTAACAAGATGATTGATTATGCGATCGGTAAAATTGATCAGATCAATCAATTTCTGCAACAACAGGTGGAGGAACGGGTTTCTTTGATTGAGTCTGAGGCGACTCTTGAACGAATCTTCCAAGACTTTCCAGGTTAACAGTCACGGTGACAAAAAGAAAACGAAAGGGTGCAAGCTACCGCACCAAAGCTCTGTTGTGGCTGGTTCTTCTTTTTGCAGTTCTTAGCCTCGGTTGGTGGTTGCAGGCTCTCTGGCAAGCCGCACTGGCTTCAAAAGGCTGCTCAGCCCCCACTCCCTTGTATACAATCGACCGGTTTCAAGAGAAAACAAAACTTAAATTTGTCGTGATTGGCGACGCCGGAACCGGGGAGTCTCTCCAAAAGCAGGTCGCCCACGCGGTCTCTACGGTGTGCGCCCAAAAGGGTTGCGACTTTGTGTTGTATCTAGGGGACAATTTCTACCCCAATGGTGTGGAATCGTTGGATGACCCGCTCTTTGAAACCGCTTTTGATCAAGTATACAGAGAGGTGAAGCTGCCCTTTTTTGTGGTCCTAGGTAATCATGACGTACGGGGGGACGTTGAGCCCCAACGTTTGTACAGTCTGGTCAACAAAAAATGGCATTTACCTGCTTATAATTACTCTTTCCAGGCGGGACCGGTTAACTTTTTTGGGGTGAATTCCAATTGCATCCCTTTTTCCTGGTTTTGGTTGAAGGATGAATTAAATAACGCCCCAGCTGCTCCTTGGAACATGGTCTTTACCCACCATAACCTGTATGGCTCTGGGCATCACAAAGATGCCCCCTTCCTTCAAAAACTCTGGTGGGAGTGGGGACTCGCAGATCAAGTGGATTTCTTCTTTTCTGGGCATGAACACTTGCTGGAGCACCTGACACCTCAAGGTGTACCAGGAGAATATTGGATTTCCGGTGCAGGTGGTTACCCGATAAATAGAGGTGACATAGATCAGGCGAGAGAGGATTCTCGCTTCATGAGCACCTCCCAGGGCCTGTTGTGGGTGTCTGTAGAGGAAGCAGAGGTGGGTTTAGAGTTTTTTGATCTTTACGGAGCCCCACTTTACCAGTATCAAAAGAAAAGAACAAAATAACTCTGGCCCCTTTGTCCCGTTGAATAGAAGAGAATTTATCAAGCTGCTTTCCACCGGAGCCTTGTCCGCTGCTTTCTTAGCAGCGAACCTGCAAGACCTGTTGGCCCAAGACTCAAATGGGGAAAGTGAGCCTCTGGTTTGGCTGCAAGGCCATTGCTGTGAAAATCATCAAATCGGTTTGGCAGGGGTTCCAGAATTCCCTGGTTTTTTAGCTCGGTATTTCCAGCGGCTTGAAGCGGTTGTGGAAACTGCAAATGATGCTGGAAAGGCACCGATCTTGATTTTGGAAGGTTATTTCAGCAATGATAACCTCGAAGAAAGCCGAAAACAGCTCCAAGGTTGGGCGGAACAGGCAAAGGTCGTTGTTTTATTAGGCAACGAAGCGGCCTATTCGGCCGACTCCCCTGAAGGGTACCTTGATTTGGACCGCCAGTTATTTGCAGACTTACCCACCTCCGTGATTCGGCTCCCTGGTCACCCTGCGCAGCCTCGCCATATCTTGGGACTGCTCAACCATCTGTTGATGTATGGCTTGCCTAGCTTAGACGAACACCGACGGCCAAAAATATTTTTTGATGCCTTGATCTGTGATCGTTGTGAACATCGAGGTGATTTTGAGTCTGGTGATTTTGTGAGTTATTTTGGTGAAAAACTAGGCTGCTTGTATCTCTTGGGTTGCAAAGGACGGGTCACCTATAATGATTGCCCGACCGGAAAATGGAACGAAGACAGCAATTGGTGCGTTGGGGCTGGTAGCCCTTGCACTGGTTGTTCTGAACCAGAATACCCAGGCCACCTTGGTGTGGGTGCCTATGGCCAACTGAGCCACAGGATTGCAGGGGTGAAGACCGGCTGGTTACGGCACGCTGAAAATCTCGCTTATGGAGTTTTTGGTGTAACTTTAGGCGGTTTGGGGCTTCACGGATTGACCAGACGGTCCATCAAACGATATCAACTGAATGATGACGAGGACGAAACATGAACGTCCTGAACCCTAAAATTCCAAACTTGGAAGGGCTTCTCAAGGTTTCTTATCTCGAAGAAGAAGAAGGGAAGAAACGGTTTTTCCTGCAAAGTGGACGAACTTTACATTTAGAAGGTCGCCTTTTTGGCAAGTACCCTCTTGAAGCAGCGTTGCACAGCCAAAGCTTATCTGCACGTTCCGGGGTCGCCCATGGGATTGCGGCGGTAACGGCCCTTGAAAACTATCTAGGTGTGGCACCTACCGATGGTGGGCAGTTGGTGCGGAAGGTGATGTTGTATTTTTCCACGTTGCAGGCCCATCTTGAACATTTCTATTTCGAGGTCCTGCCAGACTATCTGAACGAAAAACACTTCAGGGGACAAGGTTTAGTTCGAGCAAAATATTTCCCTGACTTGATGATGCGGGAAGCGACTGAAGGGGATTTTGGTGTCGAGGGTGGCAAAAAAATATTGGAACAACTCCCACAAATTCGGGAGGCGCTGGCCTACCTACAGCAGTCCTTAGCTTTATTAGGGGGCAAATTCCCTGTGGTGATGAACTTGATACCTGGGGGTGTCTCAAACGTCAAGATCAGCAAGTCTGTGATCATGAAACTGGTGCGGAACTTAGAAAAAGTGAAGCCCGTTGTGGAACATATTTGGCCTGAAAATGTCAAAGCGTTGATTGTCGCTTCCCCGGACTTGTTGAAGGTGATGGAAGGGGAGCAACAGCTGATCAGTTATGGGTCTCTAAGGATTCAAAACGGAAAGGATGACCCAAGCTATTATACACCAGGGGTATACCTTGATGGAAAGTTGGAGCCCCTCAACTTAGCAAAAATCACCGAGTCTTTCTCCGACACTTATTACCGAGAGGCCGATAACCAAAGCCTTTCAAATGATTTGATCTTTGACCTCAACAAGACAGGCGCTACCACCTGGATTAAAGCGGCCCGGTATGAAACTGAGGTGATGCAAACGGGGCCATTGGCCCGAATGCTGGTCACCCACTTTGGTGGTGGCAATTTAAAAATTTCAGATTCTATTTCTGCGTGGATCGAAGACTTAGGCCTGTCGATAGGGAACTCAAACAGTGGGGCTGCTCGCCTGATGGCTGCGGCATTTGAAGGTCGGTTCTTGATGGAAAGCCTTTATGCTAGTTTATTTGAATTCGATTTTGAAGCCGCATTAAGCCTCAAACAGCCCTTTAATTTTTCAGCTCGTGGCTCTGGCATTGGGTTGGTCGAAGCCCCTGGGGGTGCTTTGTTACACCAGGTGCATATTGAAGCGGGAATGATCACTGGATACCGGATTATTTCCCCTTCCAATTGGACGCTGTCATCAAGAGATGAATTTGGAAAAACAGGGCTGGTTGAGCTAGAAATCAACCAACTGTATGCCTCCAACCCGCTGGACCCAAACCTATCGAGCCGGGTGGTTCACAGCTATTTTGGTAGCTCCACCGACGCTACCCAATAACGGCTATGAATCGACAAAATCTAGTCATTTCTTTTTATGGGCTGACACTCCGGTTTTTGCGGCGGTTTGGGCTGCCGATTATTTTATTGTTGTGTTATCTAACAGCCATTGGGTTGCGGTTTTTAGGGGATATGAATCCCTTTAACCGGATTGATCTAGAGCTTGCTCATCGGGCCTTTGGGTTGTTACTGTGCAGCCTGCTGGTCGCTTTGATGTACGACCGGTTCATGGTCAAAAAACGAAAGAAAGTTTCTCTGTCAAAAGCAAAAGACAGGCTCCGTGAACTCTCAGCCGAGGGGCCACGGGTTTGGGTCACCCCCCTGTTTTTTAGCTTTTTGGGTTTGATTGTTTTGCTCGGTTTGATACTGCACTTTAAAACTCGACTGGGGGTTTCAGGCGGTGTGCCTTTGGCTTGGGTGTATGGCCTACATTCAACGATAGTCTGGTTTTTTCTATCCTTGATTTTAGTCCGTTACTACCTGACCCTATCTGGCTGGCTGGCCTCTTTCTGGGCCTACTTAAAGGAATATTGAAGTGATCGTTATCGGCCTGACCGGAGGTATGGGCTCTGGGAAAAGCACGATGATGCCTTGGATTGAGGCCTTGGGCTGGTCGGTCCTAGATGCTGATCAACTCGCCCGTGATGTCCTCGCTCCTGGACAACCGGGCCTTGCTGAAGTGGTCCATCTATTGGGGCCTTCCGTCGTAGACTCCCAAGAAGTCCTGCAACGGGCCTTAGTCGCAAATTTGGTTTTTTCAGACCCACCCTTGTTGCGCAAATTTGAAGCCATCGTACACCATCAAATCAGAATAAAAAAACAGACTTATCTCGAGCAGCTCGCTGATCAAAACCCAGAGGCTAAGTTTGTTTACATCGCTCCTTTGTTGTTTGAAACAAAGATGATCTCCCAGTTCCAAAAAACTGTATTGGTCGCCCTGAGTGAAACAAACCAGTGGAACCGTTTGGTCGAGGGTCGGCAAATGTCGGAGCCTGATATCAAACGGAGGCTTGCGGCCCAAATGGCCTTGGAATCGAAACAAAAGCTTGCTGACTTTGTGATCGATAACAACGGAAGTTTGCAGTCAACAAAAGCCCAAGTGGTCGCTTTATTTACCCAACTAAGCACCCTAGAGCCGTGGACATTGGGTCAAGCATTAGGGGGCTCATGAACAGGGAACAGTTAACCGGACAAACAACAGACCATATTTTACAGCTCCAGGAACCTCGGTTTGCTGCTGCCCCGGTGGTGGTGCAGGCCTTTTTGGAGATGAGGGATGCCGCTCGTTTAGAGGGGTTGGAATTGGAGGTCTTTTCTGGATTCAGAGATTTCAACAGCCAGCTGCGTATTTGGAACCTAAAAGCCCAGGGAAAACGGCCCTTGTTGGACTTGGCAGGTGAGGCACTGGACTTTGGCCAGCTCAGCCCCGATGAAGTCATCGCTGCCATCTTGCGGTGGTCCGCTTTGCCCGGTGGCAGTCGGCACCATTGGGGCAGTGAATTGGATTTGATTGATTCACAGGGGATGCCTGCAGGTTATCGGGTTCAGTTGGTACACAGCGAATACGCCCCTGGTGGGGTGTTTGATGCTCTGCATCAGTGGCTGGAACAAAACAGCATGAAGTTTGGTTTTTTTCGTCCCTACCAAAACGATCGGGGCGGTGTGGCACCCGAACCTTGGCACCTCAGCTTTGGCGAGATTTCCCTGCCCGCATTGAATGCTCTCAGCTTACCGGTGCTTGAAGCGGCCCTAGAGACCGTCGAGTTTACCTTTAAAACCGAAGTATTACAGCAGCTCCCCGATATTTTTACCCGATACATTCAAAATGTCTGTGACTGACAGGGTTTGACCCACTCGCTGTAGGTTGGCTTTCTTACAAAGGTCAATTCCGGGGGTGGATCACTTCAGTGAGCTGAGCTTGGCATTGGCAGGTGATGAGGCCCTCTCTACTTGAGGTCAGCCAACGGAGCTTTTCTCCAATACCGGTTTGATGATGGTGGGTCGTAAAACCTGACTTTGTTGTGCAGGTTCACCAAGGGGCCCATGGGAACATCGGCCTCGTGAAACAGTCGGTCACCGGTCATCAACAAACCCCAAAACAACCCCTCTTCACGGATCGCCTGCAAACCGTACTGGGAGCCAGTTGGGTAGCTGGGGCTACGTGGCCCGTCAGCAGGGGAAATGTATTTTTGAAAACCTCGAACCAAGATCAAGCCCGTTTGGGCGGCAAAAGAAAGTTCGCCAACCTGTTGGACTCGGTGTGTTGTGTTGGATCGCTTGGGGCCTTTCATCGAACCAGCATCACAAAACAAAGGGAAGCTGAACAAACAGACAGCCAGCCAAAATTTCATTCTACCGCTGCCGGCGGGGATTCGCTTGAGGTGCCGGTTGACTTGAAGGGAGGTAGTTTGGTTTGGGGGGGGAGAATTAAAAATTCATCTTTTCGGATGAAGCCCAGTTTCTCACGAGCAAAGGTTTCTACATAGGTGCGGTTGCCTCGCAGCGAAGAGATTTTTCCGAACCATTCCAATTTTTCTTTTTTTAAACCGTCAATTTCTTGTTGAATTCGTTGTTCCTCCCCTTGCAGGTGACCTAACTCAATCAGTCCTTTATCACCGACCAGAGACAGGACTACGACAACCAGAGCTACGATGACCAGTAGCCCTTGGATGACTTTTTTTTCAGCAAAGGGAAGTTTTGATTTCATCAACAGATCCAGGGGATTGCTCCCCCTGTATTTGATTAAAGGTTATAAAAGGTTTTTTTACCACGATACTGTGAGATACCTTCTAGCTCTTCTTCAATCCGCAACAACTGGTTGTATTTGGCAACACGGTCAGAGCGGCTCAACGAACCGGTCTTGATTTGACCTGCATTGGTGGCCACGGCGATGTCGGCGATGGTTGAATCCTCTGTTTCCCCACTGCGGTGGCTGATGACACAGGTGTAGCCTGCACGTTTCGCCATTTCGATGGAGTCTAAGGTTTCGGTCAATGTGCCAATTTGGTTCACTTTGATCAAGATTGAGTTGGCGATCCCTTTTTCAATCCCAACAGCAAGCTTTTCAATGTTGGTGACAAACAAGTCATCGCCAACAAGCTGAATCCGGTCGCCCAATGCATCGGTCAACAGTTTCCAGCCGTCCCAATCGTCTTCTTCTAGTCCGTCTTCGATGCTGATGATCGGGTATTTATCAACCAACATCTTGTAGTACTCGACCATTTCAGCGGCGGTTTTATTGACCCCTTCGCCTGTCAGTGCGTAGTGCTTTTTTTCTTTGTCGAAGAATTCGCTTGCAGCGGCATCTAGGGCAAAAACAATGTCGGTTCCTACTTTGTAACCGGCCTTTTCAACCGCTTCAGAAATCACCTGCAACGCTTCTTCATTGCTAGATAGGTTAGGGGCAAAGCCGCCTTCGTCACCTACAGAGGTACTCAAGCCTTTGCCTTTCAACACAGCTTTTAAGGACTGAAAGACTTCAGCACCCATCCGCAACCCTTCACGGAAGGAGGTTGCGCCGATAGGCATGATCATAAATTCTTGGATATCGACCGTGTTATCTGCGTGAGAGCCGCCGTTGATGATGTTCATCATCGGGACAGGCATTTCCTTAGCATTGACGCCGCCAATATAACGGTATAGAGGCAGGCCATGGGCCTCGGCAGCAGCCTTGGCACAAGCGAGGGATACACCTAAAATTGCGTTTGCCCCAAGCTTGGATTTATTGGGGGTGCCGTCCAGCTCGATCATGATCCGGTCGATCTCAACTTGCTCACTGACCAACATACCCTCAAGTTCTGGGGCGATGATTTCGTTCACGTTGTTCACAGCGTCAAGAACGCCTTTGCCGCCAAAACGTCCCCCATCGCCGTCACGTAGTTCAACCGCTTCATGGGCGCCGGTAGAGGCTCCTGAGGGAACCGCCGCTCGGCCTACGACACCGCAGGCCAGGACAACATCAACTTCAACAGTCGGGTTGCCTCTGGAGTCTAAGATTTCACGGGCGTAGATCGTTTCGATAGACAATTCGTTATCAAACATGGGTTCCTCATCGATTGGAAAGGGTCAATAAACTTTAAGTTGGCCTAGACTTCAAAGTTAACGGAGTTGCAGCTGGAAATCAATCAGTTAATCTGTGCACACAAATCTTGGCAAAGGCTTGACCATTTGCCCTCAGCACCATACATTAAACTCTTTGGGCCTGTAGCTCAGCTGGTTAGAGCATCCGGCTCATAACCGGACGGTCCCTGGTTCAAGTCCAGGCGGGCCTACCAAAATTGATTTGCTTTCCAAAAGTCATCGGAGAAAATATGCAAGAAGCCAGTGAAGCACTCTTACAAATCGCTGATTGTGATCGTCAGGCCCTTTTCGCCAAGAAAAAGTTAGAGTCTCTACCGGCTAAACGTGCGAAAATCCGCAGAGCCGTTGACCGAATTGAGTCTCAAGTTGCGCAGGTGAACAAAAAAACTGCCGACTTGAAAGCGCAGATTAAGATGCGTAGCCGCTTGATGGAAGTAGAAAGGGAAAAGATAGAAGTCGCTAACAAACGACTGATGGAAGTGAACAACCAAAAAGAATACAGCGCAATCCAAAAAGAACTAGACACCGCCACTAGGACCATCAAAAAAGTCGAGGACCAAATCCTCGAAATTGAAGAGTCGATGGAACCGCTTGATATGGAAACAAGCGAGTTGTCTGGCCAACTCAAAGAAGCATCAAGGCAGTTTGAAATTGACGACCAAGTCTTTAAATTAGCTGAAAAAGAGGGCAATCAGATAGTCACCAATGCGGTGACCACTAAAGATGCGCTTCAGTCTCAGGTTGATGAAGAAACATGGACGAAGTACCTCAAATTGATGAAACGTGGTTTGGTCCCAGGTGCGGTTAAAATCAGTGAGCCCTTCTGTAATGGATGTGCAGCAAGCCTGTTGGCACAGGTCTATAATGAAATCATCCGGGCTGGCCATGGTGAATGTTCCAGTTGTCGGAGGCTTTTGTATTATGAAGCACCTGAAGCCGTTGAAGAACCGGTGGTTAAGAAAAAAAAGGCTGCTGCTAAGACGAAGACTGCTGCAAAGACCGCTTCAAAGTAACTTAACTACAGGATTTTCTTGGGTGTTGGACTGTTGATCCTTGGTTTGTTGGTGGTGCTTTCGGCCTTTTTTTCGGGCACCGAAAGCGCCTACATCTCATTGAGCGAGCTTGATCAAATTGGGATTTCAAAAAGTCGGTCTAAAAACCGAAAAATCCTTGCTCGCCTTTTAACCAACCGGTCTAAGCTGGTTTCCACCATCCTGGTTGGAAACAATCTAGTCAATATTGGCGCCTCCGCATTGGCTACGGCCATGGCGATGGAATACGGACCTTCCTTCGAACTTTCTCCAGAGGTGGCCGCTAGTTTGGCTGCTGTATCCCTCACTCTTTGGATCTTGGTTTTTGGGGAAGTGACCCCGAAGTCTTTAGCGTTGCAGCACAACCGGGCGGTCGCCTTGTTTGCTGCACCGATTCTTTTTCCGCTGGTGTACATACTCAGCCCAGCGACTTGGTTCCTTAATTTCACTTCTAGGATAGTCCACAAACTAACCGGTGCCCCAACCACCCAAAGAGGAATCAGCGAAACTTCGGTGATTCATATGGTGGAAAAAGGCGAGGAATTGGGGTTGATCAACGAACGGGAACGTAGTTTGATCAAAAATGTGTTTTTGTTTGACGAACGGGAAGTCTACCCCGTGATGACCCCTCGAACTCGTGTGTTTGCCCTGGATGCTAAGTTGACTTTGGAAGAAGCTCAAGAAGGGTTGCTCGAGCAAATGTATACCCGGATCCCGGTATACAGCGGTAGCTTTGACCACATCACCGGTGTGGTGAATTTTAAAGAAGCCCTCAAAGAATTGTTAAGCGGTCAAGGTAGCAAAACATTGGACGCAGTATCGGTTAAACCGATCTTTGTTTATGAGACCCAATCCCTATCTTCTGTGTTGGAATCTTTTCAATCAGAGCAAAACCACATGGCGGTTGTGGTTGACGAATTTGGGGGTATGGCAGGGATTGTGACTTTAGAGGATATCCTCGAAGAATTAGTGGGCGAGATTTACGACGAAAAAGACCTCTCATCTAACCTAGTCAAGCCCATGGGCGAACACAAATGGTTGGTCCCTGGTAGGCATGATGTTGTCACCATCAACAAAGAAATCCCTGGCGAAATCCCGATTGAAGGGGAGTATGAATCGCTCCAAGGCCTGATCATGTCCAATTTGGACCGACTGCCTGCTCTGGGAGATCAAGTTCAGGTGGGAGCCCATAAGTTTACGGTGATGAAGATGAACAAAAATGTAATCACTACGGTGTTGTTAGAGTATTTACCTCGGTTAGATCTCGACCGGGAAGATTCGGAGTGAAATGCTGATTTCCCAACTAACCTCTTTTGCTGTTTGACCCATGAAAGCTTTGAAAATTGCGATCGTTTTAATTTTGTTGATCAACGGTTTTTTTTCGTTAATGAGCTGGCTGAGCCCAGACCCGGAACCTGTTGGTGATTACTTTGAGCCAAGGGCAAGCCAAATTAGCCAACCTCCGGCTCAAGCGGCAGAAGGGTTTGACTTAGCTGCGCTGACTGTACTGACGAAGGAAATTCGCTCTGGACAAGAGCTTGAGCGACGGCTGAATACCAAGGGTGGGATCAACAACCTGGACCTTGATGACGATGGCAAAGTTGATTACCTCCAGGTAGAAGAGTTTGGGCAACCAGAATCAGGCAAAATTGGGTACTCTGTCTTCACAGAACCAGAAATAAACCAGCGGCAGGAAGTTGCCGAGGTGACTGTAGAACAAAACAAAGACAACGCTGAAATCCAGGTGATTGGGAACCCTGAAATCTACGGAGACGACCAGGTTTTCAATGATTTTGCTCCGATCAAAAGAGAGGGCACCCCCCCAGCGGCCCAGGGTGCTGCACCTTACCCTGTGTATTCCAGTTACTTCATGCCCCGGCCCCTTTGGATGTCTCCATACGGGTATGGGATGCACCCCCCTTATTTCAGTGTTTTTCCACTGATCATGACGTCTATGTACTTGAACCGGATGGGTGGTTACCACAGCATGGCTCGTTCTGGTCCTAGCGCACATCAGCAAACCTCAAACCGTCAGCTGAACAACCCCAACAAAGGGAAGTCCGCTTCCAGTGGGATCAAACGAAGTTTACGCAAGCCAACATCCACACAAAAGCAGTTTGCCGCTAAGAGCAACAGCCAAAAAGTGGGAAAAGGCGGTTTTGGTCAGAATAAATCTGCTTCGAGGAGCTCAGCTTCCAGCAGCCGTGGCTCCTCAACTGGGAAATCTTCTTTTGGTCAACGACAGGGCCGAGGTTTTGGTAGCAGTGCCTCCACCGGGCAAGTTCGTTCTAGCCGAGGGTTCGGTTCAAGCTCCCCTCGTAGTTCAAGGTCTTTCCGAGGGAGTAGCGGCAGTTCCAGAAGCTTTAGTTTTGGCGGAAAATAGTCGATGATTATATCGTTACGCACGCTACTTAGCTCTTTAGCTGAGACTAGCTATCAAGTTATGGGTAACCCCGATATTGAGCTTTCTGGGCTTCACTGGGACCCCAGGCAGCTTCAGCCTGGATACGGTTACTTTTGTTTGGTCCATGAAGAATTCCAGGAAGAACACCTCAAGCCAAACTCTCTAGCCCATTGGGAGTCTGCGGTCGCCGCAGGCGCAACCTGTTTGTTTGTTGAACAGTCGACCCACATCGAGGCCCCTGAATCGGTGACCTTGGTGAAACTCCATGACTTAAACTTGGGCTTGGCCCATTTATCGAAGGCCTTTTGGGCTGATCCTTTTGGGGCGATCAAAACGGTGGGTATCACCGGGACAAACGGAAAAACCACCACCTGTCAGATTTTAGACTCAATCTTAAATCACGCTCAAAAGCCAACCGGTGTGATTGGGACCATTGGGACATTTTATCCTCATTCCACCGAACAAGCAGGGCACCTTTCGAACCCTTTAGCTCCTGATTTATTTCGGATTGGGCATAAAATGAAGGAGGAATATGCCGAGGTGGTGATGATGGAGGTCACCAGTCACGGTATGGAGTTTGATCGCAACGCTGCCATTGACTTCGACATCGCTATCTTTACCAACCTTTCTCAGGACCATTTGGACTATCATGGTTCGATGAAGGCCTATAAAGAGGCTAAACTGAAGTTTATCCAAGGGTTGGGTCAAAACAAAAAGAAGGCCCTGGCGATCATCAACTTAGATGATCCCTATGGCGAAGAATTTTTGGCTGCTGTGGATAGCCACGCAAAGCGTTTAGGCCGAGTGACTACCTTGACCTACGGGCTACATTCTCCTGAAGCCGACTTGCTTGGGGTGCTCAAAGAACGGGCCGGTTCGTTCACCCGTTTTGAAATCAAGCTCCGTGGGAACTCTTTATGTGAGGTCAAACTCCCGATGGCCGGAGTGTTTAATGTCTATAATGCCTTGGCTGCTTTTGCGGCTGGCTTAGGTGCTGGCGTGAATATTGAGACCTTGGCCAGCGGCTTGGAGACTGCCAGACAGGTAAGCGGTCGGTTTGAACAGTTACAGAGCCCAGAGGGTGTTGGGGTTTATGTTGACTATGCCCATACCCCAGATGCCTTAGAAAAGATTTTGACTGAAGTCAAAGGCCTGACTGAGGGCAAGGTGATTTGTGTCTTTGGTGCAGGCGGGGACCGGGACAAGAGCAAGCGGCCGATCATGGGTGAGATCGCATCACGGATCTCCGCAACCTGTATTGTCACCAGTGATAACCCACGGACTGAAGACCCAGTGTCAATTTGCAAGGAAGTCGTCGCCGGTGTTACTGAAGGTAGTGTTTCCTTGGTAGTCATCGAGCCCCAACGGCAAGCAGCGATCGAGCTCGCCCTGCAGATGGCAAACCCTCAAGATTCGGTGTTGATCGCTGGCAAGGGACATGAAACTCACCAGATCATTGGTGACGAGTCCTTTCCTTTTTCTGACCGGCAAGTGGTGCTGGATTATTACGCAAACCTGACAGGTCAGGCAGACCGGGCGGTGATTGAAATTAGCCTGTCAGTTTTAGCCGAAAACCTAGCTTTGGTGATGGCGGACAAGCCAGCGGGTTTGAAAGTAATGGCAGTGGTTAAGGATGATGCCATTGGTCATGGTATGGTGCAGTGTGCTAAAATTGCAGTGAAAGGCGGAGTAGATGCATTGGGCGTCGCTTGTTTGAGTGAGGCAGCTGAACTGCGAGAGGCGGGGTTGATGGGCATCCCTATCTTGTTGTTCGGAGAACGGCACAGCTCTGAACTAGAAACCTGTTTAAGTTATGATTTATCCCTGCAAGTCCAGAGCGCTATACAGATCAGGCAACTAGGCGAATTGGCTGGCAGGCGGGGAAAAAAGGTCAAAGTTCACCTGAAAATCGACAGCGGCATGGGTCGGTATGGTGTGAAACCAGAAGCTGGGTTGGGGTTGGCTGAGGAAATCAATGGCCAGCCAAACTTGATTTTTGAAGGATTGATGACTCATTTTGCCCAGTCTGATGAAGCGGATAAAACCTATGCAAAAACCCAATGGAGCCGGTTTGAAGCCGTGGTGTTGGAGTTAGAAAAAGCAGGAATACGCCCTCCCTTGGTGCATGCTTGTAACAGTGGTGGGTATTTGGATTTATCCTTTGCCCACGGAGACATGATCCGCACCGGTGCATTGATGACCGGGGTTTATCCCTCCGAAGTCTGTCGTCGCATAGAGGTTGACGCTCAGGGATTAAAACCTGCGCTTTCGGCTAAATCTTTGGTCGCCTTTGTGAAACACATCGAAGCCGGGGACTCGGTGGGTTATGGGATGCACTTTAAGGCAACCGGTAGGATGAAGGTAGCGGTATTGCCGATTGGTTACGGTGATGGTTACCCAAGGTTGCGAAACAAGGGAGAAGTTTTGATTCAAGGGCAACATTGTCCGATCATCGGGGGCAATTCAATGGACGCCACCATGGTGGATGTTTCGAATCTAGATGAAGTGCAAATTGGTGAGGAAGTTGTGCTGATCGGTTCCCAAGGTTCGTCTGAAATCACAGCAATGCAATTGGCCCGATGGGCTTCCACGGTGACCTACCAAGTGCTTTCAAGTTGGAGCCAACGGATGATCAAAAGATGGGTATAAGGTGATGACAAGTTTGATGAACAACAGTTTGTTTCAGATGGTTCTCAAAGGAGACCCTCTATCTCAGGGTGTTTTGATGTTATTACTGTTTCTTTCGGTCATTTCTTGGGGGCTGATCCTGGGGAAATCATTGAGCTTGCGAAAAGCCAACCAGTTATCAAAGCGGTTTGCAGATACCTTGGAGCGACCGATCACCCTATTCGGCCTGCAGGCCCAAGTCGAGTCTCAACAACTAAATCCTTTGAGGCAGTTGAGCATCGAGGCGCTTTTGTTGAAGAAAACAGAAGAACCCCTCAACCCGGTTCTGTCGATCAAAGCACCGGTCGCCAGTAAACTGGGGCACAGTCAGTTTTTAGAACGATTGGAACGGTGTTTAGAAGCCAAGTTGATCCAAGAAGAACGTAAGCTCAGCAAAGGGCTCTCTTTCCTTGCAACCCTCTCCAGCTCTTCACCGTTCATTGGGCTTTTTGGTACCGTCCTTGGGGTAATCGCTGCGCTATCTTCCTTAGGGGAGGTCGGCGGTAGCCACTTGAGCGCTATTGGGCCGGGTATCGCTGGGGCGTTGGTCGCCACTGCAATGGGGCTGTTGGTGGCCATACCGGCGTTGATTGCCTATAATTTACTGCGGTCCGCTGCGAACAATTTGTCAGAAGAAATGCGCCGGTGGAGCCTGGAGCTGTTGAACCTCTTTGATCGAAGCCGATGAGACGAAGTGGGCTCAGGGTGCAGCGGTCTCAAATCGCAGAAATCAATGTGACCCCTTTTGTCGACGTGTTGTTGGTCTTGGTGGTGGTTTTGTTGATTGCCAGCCCCTTTTTACAACGACAAATTCCGCTGGACTTACCGAAGGAAACCCTCAAACCACAGAGCGACTCGGCAAAAAAGAGGTTGATCATTTCGATGAATAAGAAGGGTGAATTTTTTATTGGTACCCAAAAATATTCTTTGGAGAAGTTGATCAATCAAATAACAACCAAGATGCCAGGACAGTTGGAAGAACGGATTTATATCAGGGCGGACCGGACCATTGTTTATGACAAGGTGATTCATTTGATGGCAGGCCTCAAAAAGGCTGGTGCGAAGCGGATTGGGTTGATGGTCGACGAGGCCCCATGAGGCTTGGCTCTTGGGTACCCTATGGGCTCTCGGTTTTGGTGCATATCGGGCTGCTTGGATTCAACTGGCCAGCACCGACCCCTCATTTTGTGGAGTTGAGCTCTATAGACACAGAGATCCTTGTCCAAAAGGCTGATCCTAAAGTGACTCAACCCAAACAACCGCCAACCACGCCGGAAGTGCGCCAAGAACCAAAACAAACAGCCATCGCACCAAAAAAAATCAAAAAAGAACCCGCAAAAATCGCTCTTCTTAAGAAACCGGCTGTGAAAGTCCTTGCAATAAAAAAAACTGAGGACCAAAAAATCACAAAGGCTGAGGTGCAACGTGAGGCGGTTGGAAAGGCGGTGTTGTCTTTGAAACAAAGGTTAAATGATGCAGGGTACAAGGCTAGGTTGAGGCTAGCCATTGAATCGAAGTGGAAGGCACCGATGATGGAACGGCCTTATCAGCTTACCTTTCACTGCACCATCAGAGCGGATGGGCGAATCCAGGGGCTAGAAATGAAGGAAAGCTCTGGGTTTGACTTGTTAGACCAAGCAGCCAAAAGGGCTATCATTGCTTCCGCTCCTTTTACGGCACCTCCGAAAGAACTTTTGGGTGAAAAACAGGTGTATGAAGCGTGGTTTCGGTTTCGCCCGGAGGAAAGTCGATGAGGCTCTTTCTGGTTGGGTTCTTCGTTTTCTGCTGCTCAACGTTGTACGGCCAAGAGTATATTGAAATCACGGGGGCAAACTACTCTTTGGCGAGCATCGGACCCGGTGAGGGTGCGAACGATCCATTAGCTACCGAGGTGTTGAGGCTGCTCAATTGGTCAGGTGTTTTTGACGTCAAAGGTGACCAAGAGGCAACCGACCTGACCCTTAGCTTCACTCGTTACCCTGACATTGCCAAACTACAGGTCCATGGGATGGATGGTTTGGTGTTTTATACAGGGGTGATTCCTCTGCCGGTTCTAGGTGCAAAAGAAGAAGCAAAGGGACAGGCAACAAAAATAATCAGTGCCCTGACCGGCGAACGCCCGAAGTTCAATTCGGCGATTGTATACGCCACCAACAGCGCACTAGAAGGGCATCGATTGGTGATGACCGACTTTTTGGGGGTCCGTCAAAAAACGTTGTCAGCAGACGGGAAAATTGTGCTTTTGCCTCGGTGGAACCCTAGCTCTACAGCGGTGACTTATACATATCTCAGTGACCATGGGGTCCAAGGGGTGATCCTGAGTCTGAAAGGAAAACGTGAGATGATCAACCCAGGAATTGGTAAAACTTTAGAGTCTATTTTTACCGCTAATAAAAACCGGATGCTGCTGAATTTATCTGTACGAGGTAATGCCGATTTTTATTGGTATAATCGCTCACAAGGTTCAGTGCAACGGTCCACTAGCCGCAGCGCCATTGAGGCCAGCCCGGACTTGAACCACAGGGGCGATTTGCTGTTGTTTATCTCAGACCGAAGTGGTTCGGTACAGGTGTACCAAAAAAACCTCAAAACGGGGAAATCATGGCGGATGACTTTCGGGGGGCGGTATAACGCCGAACCGACGTGGAGCCCGACAGGCAAGTTTTTTGCCTTTTCTGGTTTAGTTAAAGGCCGGTATCAGATATTCTTAATGGATGTGCAGGGGAGAAAACAGCGGCAATTGTCCTTTGGAGCGGGGTCTAACGAACAGCCTCGGTTTTCACCTGATGGTCGACAAATTTTATTTGTTCATAAATCAAAAGGGATCCAGAAATTATACCTGATGCGTACTGACGGTAGTTTTGTCCGGCGGCTCACTGAGTCTCCAGACAATGTTCAAGAGTATAACCCCGATTGGAGCGATAAGGAGATCCGATGGTGAAACTAGCTTTGATACTGGGCTTTCTTGCCCTTTCTGGGGGAATGGTCCCTGTTCATGCGGTCAACTTGAAAGGCCGAGTGGATATCATCGAACAACGGGTGGTTGACTTTGAACGGTTGCAGCAGGAACAATCAACTTCTGCAAACAAGCGCATCAAAGCCATTGAAAAACAATCGGCCCAATTGCTTCGAGGGTACCGAGGCTTTTTTGACGAACTAGAAGCCTTCAGAGAAGACCTACGACAGATTGGAGGCACCTCTGAAGAAGTTGAACATGGGAAACGACAGCTCAGCTTGAAGCTAGAGGAGCTAGAAAAAAAGCTGGAAGCCCAAGGGATTGAGCTGTTTGAGCTGAAAGAACTGCTGAAAGCCCAAGGGGAGGAAAAGACTCCTGGGCTTTCAGGCAAAGAGGCAAAGCGGAAGTTTACCCAAGCGATGGCATTGTTTAAAAAGAAACAATGGGCCAAAGCAAAGGACAGTTTCAACGAAATCGCCAAACACAGTGAAGACACAGACATGGCCTCGGAGGCTTTGTATTATGGGTCATACGCCGCCTTTGTAAACAAAAACTGGAAGGCTGCAAACGCTGGGTTTAGTGACTTGGTCTCTTTGTACCCCCAATCTAAACGGCGGCTGTCTTCAAGGTGGCGGTTGGCTTTGGGGCTGTTATCAGATGGGCAGACCCGAAATGGGAAGACTCAGTTGAAGATCTTATCGAAACAAAAAACGAACAAAACGTTAGCCAAGAAGGCTAAGGCAAAACTCAAACAGTTAAAATAATCAATGTCGACTTTAGTAGCGCTGGCTCAAATCAATTCCACTGGGGATCTGAATCATAACTTGCAAAAAGCCATGGACCTGATCCATGAAGCGTCAATGCAAGGGGCAACGTTGATTGCCTTCCCTGAATCTTTTTTGTTGATTGGCAACGGCGAGGAAGATTATTTGTCCGCTGCAGAGCCGGTCGATGGACCCTTGGTGTCCCAGTTTTGTCAGGTCGCCAAGGCAAAAAACATGGCTATCTTGATGGGTGGGTTTTGCGAAAAACACCCCACAGATTCCACCAAAACCTACAACAGCTCTATTTTTATCGATGAACAGGGGGATATCCAAGGGCTTTACCGGAAGATTCATCTTTTTGATAGCGGGATGGTCGATGTCCCTTTGAAAGAATCTCGGTCTGTTGCTCCAGGTGATCAGTTGGTTTGTGTGGACCACCACAGTGGCAAATTGGGTCTCTCGATTTGTTATGATTTACGGTTCCCAAATCTCTATCAAAAATTGAGGACAGCAGGGGCACAGGTGATGTTTATCCCCGCTGCATTTACCTACCAAACCGGTGAACACCATTGGGTACCCTTGCTTCGAGCTCGGGCGATTGAGACCCAGTCTTATGTCATAGCCCCTGCGCAGGTTGGTTGGCATAACAAGGTGCGCCGGTCTTTTGGTCACTCTTTGTTGATCGACCCTTGGGGTGAAATCATCGCCGACGGTGGTGGTGATGACGAGGGGCTGATTTTAGGGGAGATTGATTTAGATAAAGTTGCATCAGTTCGTTCTCAAATGCCCCTTTTCGAACACAGGGTACTGGGGATTGATCAAGTTTAATGATGATGAGGTCATTTCTCCAACAGATAGAAGCCTGGATTTCTAAACAAGGGTATCAGGAGCAAATCAAGTGCATCAATAGCGGTGTCGTTGTCGCCCCGTCGAACCGAGCTGAGGCGTGGGGTAACTATTTGTCGTTGTTTTTGCCTGAGATTGCTGCGGCGGCTTACCAGATCCGGCCACAAGGCTTTACTAGTTTGCGGCAAGGGCTTGCTGGGTTAAGTGAGTTTTGCACCCGGACCCATTTGTCCGCTTTGGTAGATAACAGCTGTTTGTCCTTATTTGATGTTGAGGCAAAAGAAGCCTTGGTGGATAGCCTCGGTGGTTATAACCTCTGGTTGCAGCTCTATTTTGATCAACGGCTTTCCCTAGCGTTTAAGGAAAACCCAGTCGAGCTTTTGAGCCGGTCTGTAAAAATGATTGTTGGGGCATCGCCTTGGCAGGTGGCCAAGTTGTTTTGTCAGTTTGGTTTTCCTATACCCTGCTCTGTGGACTCCGCTGCCTCTTTCGCTCGTTATGCTGGGCTGGATGAAGTGAGTCATGGCGATTGGGTGAAGCAGTTGTCCTTGTCCGGTGATATGGAACAGGCCGCTTTGGTGGACCAACAGCTAGACCTTTTGTTTGGCCACCAAAACCCGATGGGGTTGCCCAGCTTGTGTGAACCCTCGCCGCTTTGCCCAAGTTGTTTTTTGCAAGGGGGCTGTGATTATTTTGCGACCAAGTACCACCAAAACCCTCAGGGTGTTTTGGAAAATCAATTGTTATCCGGTCAAACACAAGAAATCGATTCTCGGCAGTTGATTTTGTACCTCACCGGCGAAAAATGGCAAAATCGGCCTTTGCAAAACCATTGGATTGAGGAGTTTAGCAAAGGAAATGTTTTAGGGCAGGTTCCACGGTCGGTCGTTTCAAAGGAAGATAAAGATTTTCATTTGTATATGCTGGCTTTAGAGGTTGCGGGGGGACGGTTATATCAAGCGAACCATAATCACGCTGGCGAGATGATCAGCAGCGCCCAGGATATTTTTAAACATTACCGGTACACACTAGGCCGAGAGAAACATGAATGTTTTTACATCAGTATATTAGACAATAAACATCATCAAGTTAGTTTCCAGAAAATCAGCCAGGGTATTTTAGACCAAACCCTGGTGCACCCAAGGGAAGTCTTTGCACCAGCGTTGCATTTGCAGGCAGCTGCGATTATTTTGATCCACAATCACCCCTCTGGGGATGTTGCGCCATCGAGCCAAGATTTATCGGTTACGAAGCGTTTGGTGGAGGCTGGTACTCTTTTAGGTATCAAAGTACTTGACCATGTGATCATAAGCGAGTCCCATTACTTCAGTTTTGCTGAACAAACCTTAATGTCCTGACGATCATGGTAAAATTTGTAGACACCGCCAATATAGCGATTTCATCCGGCCACGGCGGGGCTGGTTGTGCCAGTTTCCGGCGAGAAAAATTCATTGAATTTGGCGGACCAAACGGCGGTGACGGCGGTCGAGGCGGGAATGTGGTGGTCCAAGGGGACCAACGACTCACCAGTTTACAAGACCTCCGGCTTCACCAACACCAGCGGGCTGGAAACGGCATGCCAGGGATGGGCGACATAAAGAAAGGCCGCCAAGGTGCAGATTGTGTGATACGCCTTCCCTTGGGCACCATCATTGTGAACATCGACACCGGTGAACCGGTGATGGAAGTGATGGACGAAAGCCCACAATTGCTGCTGAAAGGTGGCCGTGGTGGTTTGGGGAACATTCACTTTAAAACCAGCACCAACCAAGCACCTCGACATTGCCAGCCTGGAGAGCCAGGCGAAGAGTGTCGTTTAGGGCTTGAGTTGAAAATCATGGCAGACGTCGGCTTGGTGGGTTTCCCTAACGCCGGTAAATCGACGTTTATTTCGTCGGTTTCAGCGGCCCGACCGAAAGTGGCAGACTACCCGTTTACCACCTTGACCCCAAAGTTAGGGGTGGTCCCGTTGAGCGGATTTCGTAGTTTTGTGGTCGCAGATATCCCTGGGATCATTGATGGCGCTCATGAAGGCGTTGGGTTAGGAGACCAGTTCCTGAAACATATCCAGCGGACCAAGATTCTGGCCCTGTTGCTGGATAGCTCTGCGTTTGCTCAGAAAGGTCCTAAGGAAGCTTATGATGCTTTGCTCAACGAATTGGCGCTCTTTGCCCCCGACTTGGTGGAGAAAAAGCGGTTGGTTTTGTTGACCAAACAAGACTCTTTAGACCCCGACTTGGATGTTGAGGCGCTGAAAAAAGAACTGGAAGAGGCTGGTGAAGAGGTCTTTATGATCAGTTCCGTCGCTCGCCAAGGTTTAGATCCCTTGCTTGAGCGTATGTTTGAGTTGGTCGTTGAGGGCCGCTCAATGGAGCTTTTGGCGGATCAGAAAAAAAGCTAAACTCAAAAATATACCATTGGCCCCGAAGGCTGCTACCCCAGCGGACAGGGCTCCTGCCTCGAACAGTGACGCAAACACTTGGTCAACCAACCAGTAGACAAACCCCAGCACAATAGCGACCACCATGCCGGTACGCACGTTAGCGGCCCGGCCTGAAAAAAGCGAAAAGGGCAGCGCCAATAAAATCATGGTGAAGATGGAAATCAAACCGGCGATTTTTTGGAACAAAGCGAAGAGATCATCGGCGTAGGTGACCGCTCCTTTGGACTTGATCTGGATTTCTGTAACCAGCGAGCCGAAGTCTGTGTACTTCGGGTGAGGCAAATCGGGGTTGAAGGCGATGGGCATTGATTCCTGATCGATGTTTTTCGGTGCTAAGGGATCAAAACGCAAGCTATCCCCTGAAAAACTGATCTGCTTTCCTACCTGTTGGCTCCATGTTGGTGGGGCCTGAGAGACGTCTTCCACCCTGGAAATCGAGGATATCTTATGTTCCTTGTTAAACCGAACGATCCCCAGGTTTCCTGCCTGTTGATGGTTCCGGTCTAGGTCGGAAAAAAAGTATAGCTCCCCTTGATAAAACCGCCAGATGGTGAGCGGTGGTTTGGGGCTGGTGAAACCAAGCTTCTTCTCCGCACCCCACCAGGGGGCGAGGTAACTTTGGTTGAAATAGGCCCCACCGGCGATCAATATGCCGAAAAGTAGTACCGGCTTGATCAGCTGAGTGATGCTGATCCCTGCGGCCTGCATGGCGATGGTTTCACTGCTTTTGGATAAGCTGGTGTAGGTTAAAATCGTGCCTAGCAATACGGCGATAGGTAAGATCAATTCAACCAACAAGGGGATCGCAGCCAAAATCGCAGCGATGAACAGCTCAGTCCCTCCTGGTTTATCTAAGGAGTCTAATTCGCTCAAGACCACAAAGGTCAGAGCGATGGACACCAGAGAGACCAAGCAGGATGAAAAGTATAAGATAAACCCTTTGGTGATGTACCTTCCTAAGATCCCCATATCGTTGTCCTTAACGGGGTGTAGCGTCAGGTAGCCCGCCGTCTACCGGAAGGGTAGCGCCGGTGCAAGGGCTTTGGCGGGTCGCAAAATACAAAACCGCTTTGCCAACGTGACGAGCGGTTACTTTGGTTTTGAGTAGGTTTCGGTTTTGATAATAGGTTTCTAAGCCTTCCTGATCGAGCCCACGGGCCTTCATCCGGTCAGGACCGACGGTCGCCCATAACCCCGACTTGACCCCACCTTGGTCGGAAAACACACCGTCTGGGCTGACCATGTTCACACGAACATCGATATCCGCCAGCTCCAAGGAAGCAACCCTCGCCAACTGGTGAGAAGCGGCCTTAGTAGCAGAGTAGGCACCAAAACTTGCGCTGGGGCTGAATACATTTTTAGTGGAAATCAACACCACATCCCCGCCACAACCTTGGGATTCAAAAAACTTGGCCCCTGTTTTTAACATCAACAAGGTACCTTCAACATTCACTTGCTCCAATTTTCGGAAACGGTTCACGTCCATTTCGGATAATTTGGAAACATGGGCCAGTCCTGCGTTGATGACCATCAGGTCTAACCCACCCCAGTGCCCAGCGACAGCGTCCAAGCAAGCATGGACCGAAGACTCATCGGTGACATCCATCGGGTGGCTGAAAATCTGGCCTGGGTAAGCCCGCTCAAAGGTTTCCACCAAACTGTTGAAGTGATCTCCAGGTAGGTCGGTTAAGACCACTTGAGCCCCTGCGGCAGCTAGTTCATTACCAACCCCAGAACCGATGGCTCCAGCTGCACCGCTGATCAAAGCAACTCGGCCAGACATCGGTGAGGTGGTGATCTTCGCTAGTTTTTTAAGCTGTAACGGGCGGTATTCCATCTCATACAGATGGGCCTCGTCCAGGCTCAAGACGGGTTGGCCTGTTTTCCAGATGGATTGTTTCACCCATAACGTCTGTCGCAGGATATCTAGAGTGATCAGCCCTTGTTTGCTGCTAGAACCAAGGGCAATCGCCCCGATGTGAGGGATCAGTACAACTTTGGGGGTCAAAGCACTGCTGTCTAACTCTGGGGCTGAATCCCCTTGGTGACGGCCTAAATAAGCTAGCTCAGCTTTTTGGTATGACGCCAAGGCGGTTTTGATTTGATCAGCGCAGGTGTCTAAGTCATTGCAGTTGAGGTCTCTGAGCACCAAAGGATTGGACTTGGTCCGAATCAGGTGGTCTGGGGTCAAGGGGCCTGATTCCAACAGCTCAGGAGCCAAATCGATCAACGGTTGGATCTCCGGGTCAAACAAAGGGAATAACAGCAAGGATGGGCCGCCATTCGCTCGGTTTAAGGCCCCACGTAAAACCGGGGCAATCTGTAGGTAGGTTTCTTTTGCGCTGGCTTCCCAGCTTGCGGGTTTGGGTTCCATTGCTTTTTGAGCCAATGCCTCGACCTTGGCCTCCGCCTGGGTCACCGCTTCGATCATCAGGTCATAGGACGCTTTGGAATTTTCACCAAAGGTGATGATCCCGTGGAACATCAAGATGAACCCTGTGATTTCAGGCCGTTTTTTGAGCCCCTCGGCGACTGCTTTGGCCAAACCAAACCCTGCTGGGCAGTAGGGCAACACTAGAAAGTCTGGGTATAAAGCTTCCAAAATTTCCTGACCTTGTTCCAGCAGGCTCAAGGTCAAGACGGCATCAGCATGGGTATGGTCAATCGAACAAGCAGGTAAAACCCCATGCACCAACGCTTCAATGCTAGGGCTTGCCGCCCCAGGGTCTAGCAAATGCTGCCTCACTGCACTGGCCATTTGGTCATCGCTCAGTTGGTCTAGGCCCAAAAACTGGCTTAAACCTTCTGACTTGATCGCCGGTAATTCTTCGGCTGTTAAGGTCGCTAGATCAGATCCAGAGGCCTTGACATACACACAGGGCTGAGGGTTTCCCCACATGTCCTTGGCGTTCATCTTGATGGAACCATTGCCGCCGCCATGTAAAACTAAACTGGGCTCCTGGCCAATCAGCCTTGAGCTGTAGAGTTTCTCTATCACCCCAGCCGCTGTATCGGGCTGTTGGGAAACCAGTTTAGAACAATCCATTGAGGACCATTTGTTTAACATGAGGCAGCTTTTGTATAGGTTACGGTTATGTGGCTGACTCAGCTTTGAGTTCTTGGAACATCTTGAACGCCGCTTCAGGCTTCATTTGTTCGTGAACCACAGCGTTAACCGCCTTGATCATGGCGATAGGTGCTTCGGATTGGAAAATATTACGTCCCATATCCACACCAGCAGCCCCTTGATCAATCGCCTTGTAGGCCATAGTCAAAGCGTCTAATTCAGGAAGCTTTTTCCCGCCTGCGATCACAATGGGGATGGGGCAACCATTCACCACTTGTTCAAAGTTTTTTTCTACGAAGTAGGTTTTGACATAATGTGCGCCCATTTCCGCAGCGATTCGGGTCGCTAGGCCAAAGTATCGTGCATCTCGCACCATATCTTTCCCCACACCGGTAACCGCCAACGTAGGCATGCCCACCCGGTTGCCTTGGTCCACCAACTTCACCAAGTTCATGATGGATTGGTGCTCATGCTTGGCCCCAATGTACACTTGGCAAGCGACGGCGCTAGCGTCCAGCCGCATGGCGTCGTCCATCGATACGGCAATCGCTTCGTTGCTCAATTCCGTCATCACCGACATCCCACCAGAAGCTCTCAGAGCAATCGGCTTGGCCAAAGCAGGGTCAACCACTTGGCGAGCAATCCCACGGGTGCACATCAGCACATCAGCGTAGGGCATCAGGGGCGCAATGTTCAGGTCGATTCGCTCTAAACCGGTGGTTGGGCCTTGGAAGTATCCATGGTCAAACGCAAGCATGACGGTCTTGCCTGTTTTTGGGTTAAACAACCGGCTCAACCGGTGCTTGATCCCCCAATCCAAGTTATTGGACCCCTTCAAGAAAAAAGGCTCGCTTTTTTGTGGGATACCGATCCCAAAATCCTTGCCTTCTTTTAAATCGTCTAAGTCCGCCACGGTCGCTCCCTGGTTACTGTGATAAAGTTAGATAATGTTTGTTCTATACCTAATATGGTCAGAAACTGCCGTCAAGGTAATTGCCCTATGGCCCTTGGAATAGACAAACTAGGCTGAGTTTCGTTAAGGTGAGGGAAATCTCAGCCAAATAGTGAAGTTATGGGAAGTCTTTCGTTTCAAGCCCTCGCTCTGTCGAACCAAAAGGATATTCGGTCTTTTTTGACAGATGTGTTAGCGGCCCAAAGTACACAGGTGGATTTTGTTCGTTCCGTGGATAAGGGTCTGCAAAATCTCAATAAAAAACACTATGACTTGGTGATCGCTCAAATCAAGTTGGACGGCCAGGATAGCGGCGGGATTGAGTTGCTGCGAGGGTTGCGTAAGTTCGACCAAGACCTACCGTTGATCCTGATTGGGGACCAAGAGACCATCTCCGCCTCGGTGCAGGTGGTCAACTTCGGGGTGTCCGGGTTTTTGAGCCTGCCTTTTGATGTCGCTGAAGTGGAAGAAACGGTCAGCCGGGCTATTCGGCAATACAAAAGCCGGTTCCAAAAAAATCAGCTAGTGAACTACAAGATGAGCAACCACTATCAGGTGGTGATCAAGTCTTCAGAGCAAAATTCCTTGAAGCTCATCGATACGGTGGATAACTTGATCGAGCTGGTTTACCCCGAAGAATACGGCAGTTTCCCAGACTTAAAGATGGCGATTTATGAAGGGTTGACCAATGCGGTGGACCACGGGAACAAACGCAAGCCAGGGAAAAACATCTATTTCCAAATCCACCTGAAGATGGACCGGATTTTGGTGCAGATCAAAGACGAAGGCGAAGGCTTCGAGGCAGACAAAAACGTGGCCCAAGGGGGCGACAACATGCACCGAGGTTTGGCACTGATCAACCACCTGATGGACGAGGTGACCTTCAACCACAAGGGCAACGAAATCAATTTTTTGAAGTTGTTGCACCAGTCCAGCAACGGTGCGCTCTAGGCTGATGATGGTTTTTGAGGGGGCAGCTCTCTTTCGCTTGCAATGAGGTGGCAAGCTGCTCAGCCCAGGAAGGCTCCTGGGCTTGGGGGTTTACTCTTGGGAAGGTGGGGTGATGGATTGTTTTTCGGGGAAAACAAACATCTTCCGCATCCAAAAGTTAGCGACAAACAACACCACGCTAGCGAGCCCTTTGGCCAACAGCGAAGGGGTGTCAAATTGGATCAATGCCTGGGTTGCGAAGACGTCGATCCCGAGGCCAAAGACCACCACAGCCCCATAAATCAAAAACTCCAAAGCCGAACCCCATCGGGCGTTATGCCGGAATAAAATCAGGATACAAAGCCAATAATTCAGCAACGCAGCGGCTAGATAAGCGGCGGTGACGGCGATGTTGACCGAAAAGGCCTCGCCGTAGGTCATGGCACCAAAAATGGCCAAGTTAAACAACGCCGCTGTTGATCCGATCAAGAAATAGATCATAAACTGCATGGGCAGCGGAGCCGTAGCAGCGCCGTAGTGCATGATGCAATACAACGCCCGGATGCCGTCTTTCCAGCCGATCTTTTTGCCTTCTTCAAAGGTCCGTCCGTGGTAGCTGATCCCAATTTCATAGGCTCGCCACCCCGCCCTAGACACCTTAGCGACCACTTCGGGCTCAAACCCAAAACGCTCTTCCACCAAGTCTAAGCTTTGGACCAAGGGGGTTTTGAAGATCTTGTAACAGGTCTCCATGTCGGTGAGGCCAAGGTCGGTGAACATGTTTGAAAACAAGGTCAGGCCTTTGTTCATCAAGGTATGCCAGAAATACAACACCCGGCCTTCGTTCCCTTTGAGGTACCGTGAGCCAAACACCACGTCCGCCCGGTCTTCGATCAGCGGTTGGACCAGGGTTTTGAGTTCTAGCGGGTTGTATTCCAAGTCAGCGTCTTGAATCGCTAAGAATTCCCCGGTGGCTTCACGGATGCCGGTGTGCAGCGCAGCACCCTTGCCTCGGTTGACTTCGTGGCGAAGCAACCGGATTTGTGGGTGTTTAACGATCAGTGCTTCTGCAACTTCGACACTTTTATCAGACGAGCAATCGTCGATGATCAAGATCTCTAGTTGTAACTGGGAGTCCTCGACCGCGAGCACCTGTTCAATACATGAGGCTAAGGTTGATTCCTCATTGTAACAGGGGACCAAGATAGAAAGAGTATGCGCCATTCGGGGGGGCTCCTAAAAGTGTAAAGATGATCTTGTATACTCAATTAAACCGTCTTTGGCAATCTTGAGGTGTCGTTCCTTGGGGTGAAAAGTCGCAGTTTTGGCCCTTAATCTGGATCATGATCAAAAAAACAACATCCTCCTATCAATTGGTTAGTGTAGAGTTGCCCGTGAAATGGCTAAAACAGAGATTCATTATATTTTATATAAAGAATATTCAGATAATTAAAAGCATATTTCATGGGTTATATCCCCAAATATCATATGCATAAAGAAAGACGGTTGAATCCATCGAGACTGAAAACTCCAGAGATCAACAACAGGCAAAAAATCTAAAAAAAAACTAGCTCAAAGGCAGACCGATGGAATACACCAAAGGTACGTATTGGAGAGTTTGCAGGTTAGACCGAGACCTTCGGTCAGAGGTTAGCAACTTTTTGTGAATGTAATTCGTTGTCGGCGTGAACAGTCCGACGGCAATCCAAACAATAGTACCAAAAAAAAGGTGACTCATGGGCACACGCCTCATCCAAGAATTGCAGCAAGAGCACGGGCAGCTGTTGTCTCAGCTTCAGCAGGTTCGAAATGTAGGTGTTGAAACAGCCGAAGGGGTTACGCTGTTGGGGCAGGTGAAAACTGCTTTGTTGCAGCACCTGTCCAAAGAAGATGAACTGCTTTACCCCGTCTTTCGGGAAAAAGCGCAGGGCGAGGCGGTCCTGGAGGGGTTGCTATTGATGATGGCAGACGAGATGTCGGAAATCACCGAGTTTGTTTTGGGTTTTTTTGATCAGTTGGAGAACAAGCCAGGTAGCCCTGAGATTGCCGGGCTTTTTCTTCAGGTAGGTAGCCAGTTGCTCAAACGAATTCGCTTGGAAGAAGTCACCTTATACCCTGAGTATGAGCGGCTGATCGAAAGCTCTAGCTGAACTCTTTTGTTTGCTGAAACTTCACAAGCAGACCCTTGACGCCTCAAGAACCTCGGGGTTCAGGGTAAAGAAAAACAGCGACCCGTCGGCGACTATCGCTGTTTTTTAGGCATCAACCAAGGGGACAAAAGCTTTTCGATGCTTGGTTTTTCTTTGTCTGACGTCGAGCCAACAAAGGTAAAACAAGACTGAGTTGACCCCAGTATATTGGCTGCCATGCTGTTGATCTGGGCCAAGGTGCAATCATCTAGCAACTGGGAAAGCTGCTCTAAACCTAAGTAGCAATGGGCCAATTGTGGTGCAACCGCCTCATGGAGTCGCCCTTCGGCAGTGTCAGTGAAACAATCTAGTTCCGACTGCAGTCGCAAGGTTGCAAGGTGCATTTCGTCCTCGGTAAACCCTGTTTTCACAACATCATCGATCAAAGAAACCAGCACCTCAACCAACTGTTCCAACCGTTCTTTACCGACGGTCACCCCAATCATTAAGTTTGCCCCAGAAAAATAAAAGCTCGGGGAGGCAGAAATATCGTACACCAGCCCTCGTTCCTCTCGCACCCATCGTTGCAGCCGACTGGAGGAACCATCGTCTAATATCCTTGATATTAACTGCAACATCAATCGCTTAGACGGGGTTAAATCGTCCATGACAAAGGTCCAAGCAAATTGAACCTGATTGTCTGGATCATGCACCCATAGAACTTGTGCCTCAGGCTTCAGGTCTGTGACTGGCGCAGGGTAATTCCACCGTTTCCCTGGCGGTAGATCACCTAAGGACTTTTCGATCAAACCACGGAGCTGCTCAGGGTCAAAGTCTCCTGAAACCCCAATCATCATGTTTTTGGGGTGGTAGTAAGTCTGGTACCAATCAGTCAGCTGTTCCTTAGAAAGGCTACTTACCGTTTCGGCGGTACCGGAGATACTGTGCCCCATGGACTGACCGGGCCAAATGGCATTGGCAGCGAGTTGGTCGATATCGATCAGCTGATCTTGGTCGTTATAGTCGCTTTTGATTTCTTCCAAAATAATCGCCCGTTCCGTTTCGATCTGTTCGAAGGTCGGGTACCGAAGGAAGTCAGCAAATTGAGAGATGGCAGACTCAAAATAGTCTTTGTGGCACTCAAGCCAATACTCGGTGCCATCAAAGCTTGTCGCAGCGTTGAGCTGGCCGCCAAGCCGCTCAAAACCCAAACTCATTTCTACGGAAGAACCTAACTTTTGGTTCCCTCGAAACATCATGTGTTCCAAGAAATGACTGATGCCGTTGTTTTGCGACTTTTCGTAGATCGACCCGGCAAAAAACCAACAATGAATGGTCAATGTCTTGATTGGCGGATGGACCAAGGTATACACCGTCAGTCCATTGGGCAGAATAAATTTTTCCGTTTGGTTGTGGAAACTCAAAGGCGCTCTATAACTCAAATCCACTCAAACCAGCTTGAAACCGAGCCGCATTGATCACGTTGTACATCAACATGCCAATGGTCATCGGGCCAATCCCACCAGGGACCGGGGTGGTAGCACTTGCGACGGAAGATACATCTTCGTAGTCGACATCTCCAACGACTCGGGAGCCCTTGGGATGATTTTTGTCTTCAATCCGGTTGACCCCGACGTCGATCACCACTGCGCCGGGTTTTACAAAGTCTTTTTTAATAAACTCAGGGATACCAATGGCGGCGACCAAAATATCCGCCTGAGCGCATTCCTCGGCCAAGTTTTTTGTCCTGGAATGACACAAAGTCACCGTTGCATCCCAACCTTTCAAGGACAGCAAAATCGACAACGGCCGACCTACGATGTTCGAGCGACCAACCACAACCACCTTTTTTCCACTGGTTTCAATGTTGCTTCGTCGTAAGATTTGCAACACGCCGAAAGGGGTGCAAGGCATGAATTTGGGGATACCAGCCGCCAATAGACCTAAATTAAAAGGATGGAAACAATCCACGTCTTTCGCTGGATCAATGGCCTCAATCACTTCTTGCTCATTACATTGCTTAGGCAGAGGCACTTGGCACAAAATCCCGTTCACTTGGTCGTCGTCGTTGAGCTGATGCACCAGAGCCATCAATTCAGCTTGGGTGGTGTCGATAGACAGGCGGTGAGTGACGGATAGGATCCCCAATCGCTCGCAGGCTTTCGCTTTGCTGGATACGTAGATATGGCTCGCGGGGTCATCTCCCACCAATATCACAGCCAGACAAACTTGAATTTTTTGGGCGTTTAAAGCATCAACCTCTTTTTTGAGGTCTACCTCAATCGCTTCTTTGATCACTTTAGAGGCGAGTCGTTCCATCATGACTTCCAATTTTTGAGGTAGGTTTCAAGGGTTCGGGTGTCTGCGGCGAACTTACGGATACCATCGCTGAGTTTTTCTGTCGCCATGGCGTCTTCGTTCAGCTCCCAACGGAAGGTCTTTTCATCGACTTCACGTTTAGGGAAATTTCCGCTAGCCATGGTGGGGCTTAATTTCTGGGTCAAGGGGTTGTTGTCTTGCTCTAAACCCTCTAACAGCCCGGGCCCAATGGTCAAACGGTCACAACCAGCGAGCTGGCGGATCTCTTCAAGAGAGCGGAAGCTTGCACCCATCACGACGGTAGAAAAGTCATTTTGTTTGTAATACTGGTAAATTTCAGTCACCGACTTTACCCCAGGATCATTTGCGCCCTCGTAATCCCCATCCGGTTGGTTTGCTTTAAACCAATCTAAGATTCGGCCAACAAAAGGAGAGACTAAATAAGCACCTGCTTGGGCTGCAGCGACCGCTTGGACCATGCTAAATAACAAGGTTACATTGGTGTTGATCCCTTCTTTCTCTAAAACTTCAGCGGCCTTGATACCCTCGTAGGTTGCGGCTACCTTGATCAATACTCTGTCTTTGGCGATACCTGCTTGTTGGTACAGTTCGATCAAATGTCTGCCTCGCTCCAAAGTCTTGGAAGTGTCAAACGACAGTCGAGCGTCTACTTCGGTCGAAATCCGGCCAGGAACAACCTTCAAAATTTCCTTCCCAATGCCGACAGCTAGGTGGTCGATGGTAGCGTCCCAATGGCTGTGGCTAGCGGACTTTTCCCCATAAGCCAAAGCGTCTTTTAGCAAGTGGTCATATAGGGTAGATTCCACAGCCTTCAAAATCAAGGTTGGGTTGGTGGTAGCGTCTTGGGGAGTAAACCGTTTGATTGACTCCAACTCGGAGGTATCTGCCACCACCACAGTCATCTTGCGTAATGCGCTCAATTGATCAGACATTCAGGTACCTTGAAGCTTGCGATCTTTGATGTTGTATGAGAGAAATAATATGAGATTAGGGTTTCACATTTTCTTTGGCAAGCGTTCGATGGGATATTTCCTCACTATACTTGATTTACAGCTCAATGAAGAGTTTTGGCTTGAGGGCGAAGAGGCAAAACACCTCTTAGGCTCACGGCGAATTCGCTTAGGCGAAAGGATCGAAATCCAAGACCAGAATATCCGCCGGTTTAGTTGCGAGGTCCTAGAAACCGAACGCCACAGGTTACGTTTGTCCCCTAAAGAGCAAACGGTGGTTCCGAAGGAGCCGAGCTTGAAGTTATGGCTGCACCAAGGGATGATCAAAGAAAAGGCGCTGGACTGGGTGTTACAAAAATCTGTGGAACTCGGCGCTGCCGGGGTCAACTTGTTTGTCTCAGACTATTCTCAGCCCCTGCCGAAAGGCAAAGACCTCGATAAAAAACTGCAAAGGTGGCACCGAATCATGGTGGAGGCAGCCAAGCAGTCTGGCAGAGCGTTAGTCCCTGAGTTGAAATTGTCCGAAGAAAACGCTCTTCATCAAATTTACGGCGGTCCTAGCTTTGTATTTGACCCCTATTTACCGCCAGTGCCTTTGAAATCCCTGGCTCCTATGGACCTAGAGTCTCACCTGATTTTGGGACCTGAAGGGGGCTTTTCAAGAGAAGAACTCAAATCTTTTCAAGGCAAAGCGTTATCTTTAGGACCTCGGGTGTTACGGGCTGAAACCGCTGCATTAGCGGCGTTGGCTTTGTTTGGTGGCTTTTTTGGGGATTTAGCAGACCCTTAAAGATCACGGCTAGGTTGATCGACTAAACTGAATAAAACCAACAAATCAGCCCCTTCAAGTAAACTTCTCGGTTGTACCTAAAAAGGAACTGTATTAGGGTGAGTTACGATTTAACTTAACTCCCACGCTAGCTTTTTGTGAATCAACAGTTTTCTATTTTAGGGCTTGGCCCAGGGATCGACTCAACGGAGCCCCTGGTCAAACAATTGACTGCACAGGCCCCAGTCATACCCCAAATGACTTTTCTCCCGCAAACGGAGCCCTCGAGCTACGTTGAGGCCGTGACCACACACAGGCCGCAAATCCTGTTGCTTGGTGCTCAGGTCGCTACCATGGATTTAGGGGGGTTGCCCGAGTATTTCAGTGGGATCAACCCTAAATATAGGCCTCAGGTCTTCCTGCTCTTAGACAAAGTCCAGCCTTTTTTTCAGCAGCAGATCGCCTCGCAGGAAACTTTTTTCCTGAAACAAGTGGGTCCGGTCCGGTTTGATGATGTTGGGCAGATTGCCTTTGATCAAGAACAAGAAGACGACTATTTACCCATTTCTCCCACCCCTCATTTATTGCTATCGGAGATGGGCCAAATACGCCCAATTGGCAATTTACCGCTGTCTGCTTTTGAGAGCGTCCAATGGAAAGACCGAAAATTTACTGGGGGGGAGTTTTTTGAGCTGATCAGCTATTTGTTAGAAGGTCAGTCCAAAATACCGGACTCCAAGTCTTTTTATCTCTACGATCAACAGCTGTTTTTGCGGTCTCGGTTTCACATCAAAGAGTTTGATCATTACACTGTTCAGGGGATGGAAATTTCCCATATCAAGGGTTTAGATGAATCCAGTGGGGATAACGATACGGTGTACCGACTGAAGTTAACGGATGCCATTTTAGAGCAAGGGCATTTGTTCTACTTCAGGCAATTTATCAGCTCACCGGAGTGGCTCAAAGGTCAATTAGGGGTGAAGCTAGAGTCGGACCATCAAGTTCTGAAGGGTTATGCCCATCATCATCTTGAGGCACAAAACTTTCGGCCTTTGGAAGGAGGCCCTAACATTCCATTGGACTTAAACCAGCAATCAAACCAAATCAACTGGCCTTCAGCTTTGTGGGCTGTGCCCTTTTTTGAGGGGCTCAAAGACAGAGCGTTGGAGTTTGATTTACCCCCCGAAGTGGTGCTGACCGCAGAGCAAATTTCAGGGTTCCGAGAGCGGATGTTCCGACAGAAGGAACACCTGACCGAGAGGCAAAAGGCCTACGAGGGAGCCAAGTTGATGGCAGCCCAAGAGGAAGACATCAAGTTGATGGCCAAACGTAAGTTGGAACTCTTGGGGCAGTTGATCAAACGAGCCGATATTTTTGATGTGGATTCCGATGAAATGATCTTAACTTTAGGGCAAGATTGTTTGGTGTTTTATGAAGATGAAATGATCGCCCGGAAAATCAGTCGTCACTTGCAAGGCAGTGGCAAGAGCTTGTTTTTTGATATCGGTGGATTCTCGAATTTAAAAGGACTGTTGACCTATAAAACAGACCATCTGGTGCCTTTTTTGACTCATGGTCATATTTTGGTGACCCAACGAAGCCAAAATTTCTTGTTGAAAAAACTTGAAAAAATTGGCAACGAATCAGACGACCAAAAACCTGTTCCAACAGACTTGACATCCAAAGAGCTGTCTGAGGAAAAAGCAAGGCTTCAAGAGGGGTTTGAAAACCTAGCTTGTTTGGAGGCTTGGAACCTCTGTGCCCCTACCTTAGCGGACTTTTGCCAGACCCTTGGAGAAGAATTTAAAGACCGAGCATCACAGCAAGTCAAGACGCTCTATGCCGGTCTCAACCACCAAGTGGCTTTAGTTTCGGCGTCAAGACACTTGTCTGCTTTATTTGAGGCCAAGTTGCCTGAATTGCAGTGCCAGACTTTGATTGCTGGGCCAAAGCTATTGGCACCGGTAGGTGATGTTGGCAATTCAGCTGCCCGGTCGGAGCAGATCAACCAAGAAAATTCGGCTCGAATTGATTCCTTCATTCGCGACTGCACCACTCAAATATTGGCTTGTGACGTTGATTTGATCGTGATCGACCAAGATCCAATGTTAGCCCAATGGCTTGTGACTTCGTTACAACAAACAGATGGGCTTGAATCAAAAGGCTATATCATTCTACTCCACCAACCTCTCCCTGAGGAAAATTTACAGAGGCTCATTCGCTTAAACTGCATCCCTCTATACTTTGGCCGGCACAATTGTCACCTTGCCCAAAGTTGGAGACTCCATTTAGGTTAAAAAACTTCTAAAGTTTTTCTCCATCTGTCCGATAGAGACGTATGTCAGTTGAAACCAATCATCGGTTGCCCTGACGACGTTTTTGTCGAGCTGTCAAAACAGTACGAACCAAAGTTGTCAACGGTGGTCGAAATAAAAGTGTACATATTTTCTCTTTTAAGTTAAAAAGAGTACAGATGTTGCATTTATTGAGGTGATTATTGGTTGGTACACTCCCTGCAGTTAAAGAGATGTAAACCCGCTGGAAGCTGATGTTTGCTGAAAGCACGAATGGAGGCCATGATGGCACAAACGAAACGAAGTCATTTAGTTTTGATCGGTATCCGACGCAAAGGTCAAAAAGGATTCACCCTAAAGAAAGAAGATCATCGCCCCCAGCGGTAACGGACGACACTTATTTGCTGATCCCTGTCAAAGGGAAGGAAGGGCCGTCCCCTGATTGAATGAGTGAAAGCCTGATATTTGGCTGTAGATGGTTCTAAGCCCGGCGGAAACTTAGTGTGTTGATGATAACTGGGTCAAGGCTGTTTGGGCCCAGTGAGTCACGGTTGTTTTTTCAGCCTCAGTCATTCCACTTTCCCAGTGAAGCATCTTGTACCTCAAGGGTGGCATGTTCTGTTTTTTCACACTTTTGATGATAGCCTCCAAGTCCTCTTTGGGGGTGCCATGCCCTCTGAAGGGGTAGTCGTGGCTGATATCTAGATGTTTTTTTGCTTGCTTGATATCCCACTGAATCAACTGTTTGATACCGAAAATACCAGCATACCAGGGTAAGTTCCGCCCCGTTCCATGACAATCTGCACACTTCTCAGTAAATATAGGCCGGACCTTAACTTGGTAAGTTTGGGCAATTTCATCGTTGCTGACAACGGCCTGTTTAGGCTGTGGAGCTGGGGTTGCCTCGGTGGTATGCTCCGCTCCATGAGCAAAAATAAGCCCATAAGTGCAGATAGATAAGAACATCAATAGGGCGGATTTTACGTTCATTTGGCTCCAAAAATCCAGAGTATTAAAATGCAACAGGCAAAGGATTGCCTTGCTTTCATCCACCTTGGGCTTTGAGCTGCACTTTTGTCTATCACCAAAGATTTTTAGATTGTTATCCAGCAGTGAGCCACGACAGGAAGATTGAGGGACTAAACTCTCCAGGCGGAGATCGGTGTTGTTTTCGATCCAGCTATGATAGCATGTGCTTTGTTTTAGCCTGAAGCCTAACTGTTAATACTGTTTTGATGCGGGCCTACGGGTTTTCTACACACTGCAACCTATGGCAGGCTTGGCTCATGCTACGTTGTTACTTAGTATTCATCCAGAGAAGGAGAATGAACCCAATCCAATCGGCGCTGAGGGAGTTTGCAGATCAAAAAGTTGCTGCCCATAGCCAAAAATATTTGAGGGCAGAAATCGGCGGGTATGGGTTTGGCGATTTCTTTTTGGGGGTGCGAATGCCCGTGGTCCGGCAGGTAGCCAAGGCTAATAAACATGCAACTAAGGCCGAAGTCGAGGGATTGGTTTTATCTAAGTATCATGAAGAGAGAATGGTCGGGCTATTGATTTTGGTTGATCAATATGGGGCGTCCGAGACTGCGGAGCAGCAGGAAAATATTTTTCAAGTTTATGTATCCTATTTTGAGTCAATCAATAACTGGGATTTGGTGGATGTCACTTGCCCTCATATCATTGGAAAACATTTATACTCGGGTGATCGGTCTATTTTGGATGTGTGGGCCCAGTCCCCCAGGTTGTGGACCCGAAGGATAGCGATGATTTCTACTTTTTGGTTCATTCGACAGGGGGACCTGACGGACACGTTCCGATTGGCAACGGCCTTAAAACAAGACCCTCATGACCTGATCCATAAGGCCGTTGGCTGGATGCTCCGAGAAGCGGGAAAAAGAGACTTAGAACAGCTGGAAAGCTTCCTTAAGACACATTATCAAGCCTTGCCGAGAACTATGCTGCGGTATGCAATCGAGAAATTTCCTGAGCCCCGTAGAAAGGCATACCTCAAGGGGCTTGTTTGACAAACCCTGGGCTTGAATAGCAGGATTTTTAGGTATGAATCTGCGAAGGCTTGGTGTGATGAAAGCAGCCCAGAGGGTCCGTTGTAGCTAACATATAAATTTACTGTGAAGTGTCTAGAAATATGGTCTAAATTCACTTTTGGGGTATCTCAGGGCTGAGCTTCATCCCAGGTTATGGGTAAAACGTGGGGCTTGCTTGTGGCTGTGGCTAGAATACACTAGCTCTCAAACGGCTAAAAGGTAGGCGCGAGATGAACCTTCTTTGGTTGATTGAAGGCAGAACCTAGATCAACGTTAAGGCCTACAAAAGTTGAGACCTCTTGAGTTGAGACCTCTTGGCTTCTAGGGGATGAGCTCATAGAAAACCCTGTTTTCCCCTTGATCAAGGGAAATGGCTGGGTTTTGAGCTGTGGAAAATAAGAACAGTAGGTCATACACTCTTTGGAGGGCCTTAAGTAGCGTCCGCTGCCAATCTAGCTCCTACAAGCTCCAGTGCCTTTCTACGCACAATGATCTTGGGGGATAAAAGGGTTTTTAGGCTTTCTTTTTCTTTACCATCTGCCCGGCGAGCATAGAGCCGGATACAGACCCTGAAAATTGATTGCAATCGTTTTTCTAGCAAGGTCGGTGATGAGCCAGCATCTGTGATATCAAGTTGCAGCTGCTTGACTTCCGCAAGAGCTAAACGAACAATCAGCTTTTTAGCAATGGTTGAAAAGCTTTGGCTTGCTTCAGCAGGTAAAAATTGGTCTGCAATGGTGTAAAAGGCCTCTACCTTTTTTATCTGTTGGTTCACTTTGATGCCACTTTCAGTCAAAACGCCTTGCAACTGTTTCGCAAGACCTTTACCAAGCTCCAGGGCTGGAAATTTTTTGATGCTTTGACCGGAAAAATCCTTCGGTCGTTCCGTTTGCCGTTGGAAGTATGCCTGGGCAATTTTCGGGTCAAAGAAAACCCAAAATTTGGCTGGTTTATTTACAATGCCCATGACGGGCTTTTCAAGGAAAAGCAATAGATCTCGTTCACCTCTGAAAAACTGAGCGAAACATGGCCAGTTAGCGTCAAGGGTGAATGGCTTCGCTAGATCAGCTATTTGCCTGTTGTCAATGATGAAGTTCCAAGGGCTGGACTTGATATCGATCCCCAAAGCTTGGGAAAATTGGCTCGCTAAACCCTCACACCCATTTTGCAATATTGGGTGCAATGTTTCGTAGAGGGTTTCGGGGGGTACTCGGACATCATCCATACTGTTCTATTGAAAGAGTTTCCCCATTTAACCCTATTTCCAGGCTAGGTACAAGGCCTTTTTTTTTGATCTATATGAAATGAATTATGTTTCACTCCATGCAAACCAGTTCTTCAAAAGAGATGATATCGTCCCCTTTGACGATGGGTTTGGTTAGTCCATCTGCACCTAATTGAATGTTTTGTAAACTTCCAAAGGTTGATTGGATGCCTGGGGCAGAGCTGTCGTAATCCGCCGTATAGACGCCAGAGGTAGCCGTGGTCTGGAACACCAAGCGGGCGCTCAAGCCGGTACTGTTGGTGCAGTTGATTCCTATTGAGTTGTTCGTGCTTGGTGTTGAAATCGGTTTGTCTGACGAGCTAGCCAGCGCAAGCAGGGATAGTTTATTAGCGTTGAGGTACGACCCGGTAGCACTGCCCAGGCTGGATTTATTCGCCGCATTGATCAAAATCATCAGTTTGTTAACCTGTTTCAGGCTGTCTTTTTGCGTGCAACCGCCACCGTTGTCGATCTTGGCACTGAAATCATCTAGAGACTTTTTCATATCAGAGCCATCAGCTAGCCCAAGAGTTGCAATATCAGCATACATGCGCCTTGTTTTAGCAACTAAATCTTCGGTCATGGTCAAAACGTTACTGCTGGTGCTGATGGTGGTTTTGAACAACTTTTGGATGTTGTTAACCTTTGCAATCAAAGAACATTCACCTGTGAAACTAGGCTTAGCCAAAGTGAGCATTCCACAGGTAAGAATGGTTTGTGCCGCAGTTCCATTGACTGCCTCCAATCCATCTCCGTTGGTATCGAGCCAGCAATCGCCTGTAGCTAAGTTGACGATGTAGCCTGTCGTGCCGGAACTGACCTGGAAAAAGGAAGTGGGTACAACATCATTCGACCCGTAGTCCGCAGAAGTCGACGGGTTTATGTTGGTGAACAGTTGGTTCTCGAATTCGGAGATTGTCCCATCTCCGTCTACATCAAGTTGGATGTAGGTACTCGCCAACACACTGGCTAAGGTGCTGAAATAATGGATTTCAACATCCGCATTGGACCTGGACTGGCCATAATAGTAGTCATTTTCATCGGCACTGGTAGCGCCGGCTTGATCGCCAGTTAGCTGCATGGCGGCCTCGTAGTGCGCCTTACCGGCCCAAGTGTCCCAACTGGCGTCAGAAGGAACTCCCAAGGCTGCACGGAAATTATCTGACGCACCGTCCTTCAAAAAGTTCGAAAACAAAAATCCAGCTGCACCTAAGTGGGCACTGCCTCGCTCATAGGTTGAACAGCTGGTGTCTTCGATGACGCTGGTGAAAGATTGTTCGTCCAACCGTTGTATGCAGCTTTTGTTGCTTTGGTCCTCAGCGGCACATCCAAATAAAAAGGAACTCGCCGCTAACATCACCCAAGGTAGGATCTTGATCTTAGCTTGTTGAAGGTGTTTCATCGTCTTTTCCTCGAAAACCGGAGTCGCTAGGGTGTTCATGATGATTTATGGGGTTTCAACTGTTGGTGTATCGTCTGCAGCCGATTCTGGCTGCTCCAATGCTGCCTTTACTGGGGCCATTTCGGGCTCCGATTTTTTGACCGTTTCAGTATAGAGGGACACGCCACAAAAGGTGGGGCTTGGAAGCGTAGTGTCCTTCATTGGCTTTTTGTATGCTTTGTAAGCTTTCACTTGGTCAAAGGCCAAGAGCTGGGTATAGACGTCTTGGGATTTTAACACAGCACATACAGGCTCTTCTTTCGTTTCTACTGCCAAGGCTCCAACCAGCGCTGAAACATAGGCCTGGGTCACTAGGGGCTCGGCTTGATGTTGCTCCAGTCCTTGCAAAATAGCCTCTTCAAAGGTTTTGTAATCTGCGCCTCCGGCATTTAAGCTAGGCCAAGCTGCTTGGATCAATTGCATTTGCAAAATGATTTCCCAACTTGTAGAGCTGGCTGATTCTGTGATTCCTTTCAAGGCGACTTTCACCAACCCTCGGTTTGAGTCGAATTGATATCCCTTATTTAGGGCTTTGATCAAAGATCGGTACAACACAACCTGTAGTTCGTTTGCCTCATCGGTGCCGTCAAAACCACGGTAATTCAACCAACTCAAAGGCACCACAAAACCCGCTTGATTTTCCGGGGTGGGGCCAGAACTGTAACGGTTGTTGCTCCTAAACAACTGTCGTTGCAAAATCATATCGCTGTTATTCACCCAAAATGCGGTCCCTAAATATGCGCCTGGGTTTGCAAAGTTGGGTCGAACTTGAAACTGGGCATTAGCCAGTTGCGTTGAAACTGCGCTAGAAGCGGCGGTTTTCGATGACTCAAGCTGATTGGCAATCTCAGTAGCAGATTTTTCCTCGTCAACCGCAGACTCAGTTGTGGTAGGGCTGACCGCCTGTAAATTAATTTTATTTTTATACAGATCAGGAAAGTATCCCTTTGCTTTGTTGATAGCCGCTTCTAAAATACCAAGCCTGTCTGGTGTGACGACACCATCTTCAACCCAATCTGAAAGTTCATCGGCAACAAACATGTTGTCGTCAAGACCGGTGGTGTTGGCGGCAGCCAGCAATAAGGCCGTTGAGACCTCTGGCTTAAGTCCACCATAACTAAGCAAATCCTTGATATCTTCAACCAAGTCTTCTTTCCAACCAGCTTGGGTTGCACGGTCGTCTTTGGTGCATTCAGGCTGCGTTTTGTCTTCTTCCGTGACGATCTTGTTTTTTGTGATCATCTTCGGGACGCCTGCAATGGGCTCCTCGCCTTCTTTCGGCTCAACATAATAGGGGTTCGGGACTGTCTCTGAAAGAGACCGTGTGATCTGCTTGTAACCCTGTTTGTAACAGTTGGGGCGGTTGGCAAGGATTTCTCCAAAGCCCAAGGCTAGTTGGAGCTGCAGCGTTTCATCAACATCAGAAAAATTTGAAGTCAAGAAATCAACAGCGTCCTCTCGCTCTCCATCGTCAGCGAGCACAAACTCTTCGGAAACTTCACTAGAGAACATACTGGTGTCTTTCACCAGCAACCCAAAGTGCCCTGTGGCTATACCAATTTTTGCTGCGATGATGGCCGAGGCAACTGGGAGGTTGTCACCACGAACCAGAGCTTCTGCTCTAGATTCAGCAGAATCAACCACATCTCCGTCACTAGCAAAGGCGGCGGTGAACACCAAACCCTTGGCAGCCATCGATCGTTTGGCGGGGTCTTCCATCCATTTGGCGAGATGCCGTAGCGCGTATACCGCTTTATACTGATCGTCTGTCGACCCTTCGTGAATATTTAGGTACAGTTCTTTGAGCGAAAGATCCAACTCTCGAAAACTCGCATCTTGTCGCTCAAACACAGCATGGGTCAACTTCCCCTGGCTGGAACAGCCAACCAATCCAAAGAGCGCAAGAGCGATGGGTAAGGTTTTTTTCAACAGGTTCATCTGCCTATCCTAGATCAAAAGTTGAAAGAAAGTTGAATAGATTGTCTTTTATCTTCTTTGGAGCCTGCAACAGCACCCACTTCTTCCGACCACTTAGCGTAGTCAATCATAATCGGAAGGTAAGGTGGGTTGAAGGAAAATCCTGTGGTTTGGTAGGGTCCCTTTTTCCCGAGCCTAAAAGCTAAGGCGTGGTGCCCGCCGTTGGATCGTTTTGCAAACCCTAGCTCTGCGCCCAGGTTAAAGTTACGAGCAAAGGATTTCGTTTCCGTGGCCGCAAAGGTAGCATCCACCAAGTCAGAGGCCAGCAAGAGATCAAACCCCGCGAATTCAGATTCGCTGGCAATCCCCAGATTAACCGTTGTAGGAATACTCCCAGCGCTACCAAAATCTAGCCCGCCGATGTCTTTCATCACTGCAGACACCTTCAGGTTGTAATTATACCAACGGTCGATATGATAAGTCGCTCCGACGTCACTCGATATTTGAGATTTATTAACAGCATCGTTTTCTACGCTGGTAGTTAGCGCAGTCATATCTGCTGCATCAACGATATGTAGGGTTTTTCCAATGCCAGCACGAAAGACATATTTCATGGCGACCCCAACATCAATCAACTGATCGTTCATGGTGACTGCAAAGCCGCCAATGGCACCGTACTGCGCATACCCTAAGAGCTCAAAATAAGGGATGGTCGGGTTGTGGATTGTGGCGTCTAAAACTGCACCGCCAAAAGTTGACCAGCCCCAGTAAGGTGCGGTGTAACTTAACAAGCTACCACCAGCTTCAAAATAGATTTTGTTGCCCACCAAGTCACCAAAAGCGGCGGTTTGATCAGAGCCGGTTTTGTCACCTAAGTCTAACAGGTTCTGGTTGATTGTAGCGTTCACCGAAAGGACTTCAAAAAAACTTCGTTGAACCGAAGCCAAGCCTGCCGGGTTATAATAGAGGCTGCTTTCGTCATTGGCGGCGGCTACAAACGCATTACCCATCCCCAGAGCTCGCAGAGACAGCCGCAAATGTTGCGGCTCGCCAGCGAGCAGGAAGGAAGGCCAAAGTAAAGCCAGCGTTCCGATCAGGAACAAACCGTATTTGGTCGTCGAAATTCGTGCCATGGTCTTCTTCATGAAAGGACCCAGTAGGGGTGAACCGTCACCACGGTAGTTATTTGTTGTTGGTACCTAAACTAGGTAAATTCCCTAGTACTGTCAATGTTGATTTACTATTGTTGATCATTGGTTTGTGGGTTTATCGATTTGTCGGGACATTTACAGCTGTTTGTTTTTTTGCCTTTGACTTGCTTTAGACCTCTATATCTGTTAGCTCCAACTTGGTTATAACTGTTTTTTTCCTCTCATAAAGCTAGCTGAATCTCCCTATGATTATCAATCTACCTGACGGAACCGCAGAAGAGTTGCCCCAAGATGCCACCGGCATTGAGCTGGCAAGGAAAATAAAGAAAAGTGTAAACGGCCCAGCGTTAGCTATAAAAATCAATGGCCAGACCTTGGATTTGTCTTCGCCTTTAGTTGATGGTGCATTGGTTGAAGTGGTTGACTTCAGCTCCGATGAAGGCAAGGAACTTTTTTGGCACAGCTCAGCTCACTTGATGGCTCAAGCGGTCATTAGGCTGTTTCCTGATGCCAAGCCCACCATTGGCCCTGCCATAGAACAGGGGTTTTATTATGACTTTGCGGACCTGCAAATACACGAAGAAGACTTCGAAAAAATCGAAGTTGAGATGGGCAAAATTACCAAGGAAAGGCTTGCGCCCCAACGAATTGAATACGCTTCCAAAGAAGAAGCTTTGGCCGAGTTTGGGGATAACCCCTACAAAAAGGAAATGATAGATAAGCTGGAAGAGGGGTTGTCCGCATACAGTCAAGGTGACTTCATCGACCTATGCCGTGGGCCACACATTCCCCACATGGGCTTGGTCCAGGGGATGAAGATCCTGAAAACATCAGGCGCATATTGGCGGGCAGACGCAAATAACGCTCAATTGACCCGTATTTATGGGATCACCTTTCCAGATAAAAAAGAGCTGAAACAGTTTCTTCATGTTTTAGAAGAAGCAAAAAAACGGGATCACCGGCTGATTGGTAGGGCGTTAGGCTTGTTTAGCTTTCATCAACAAGGCCCTGGAATGCCCTTCTTTCATCCTAAGGGGATGATCATTTGGGACCAACTGATGGCCTATTGGGACCAAGCCCACCAAGCCCAAGGCTACCACAAGATCAAGACCCCTGTGATGCTGAGCCAGGAACTTTGGGAACAGTCGGGTCACTGGGATTATTACAAAGAAAATATGTACACCTCGGTGATCGAGGAGAAACACTTTGCGATCAAGCCAATGAATTGCCCTGGGGCAATGTTGTTTTATAACGAAGGCCAGTACAGCTACCGGCAGTTGCCCTTGCGGATTGGTGAAATTGGCAACGTTCACCGCCATGAGATGTCTGGTGCTCTGTCTGGTCTGTTTCGGGTCCGTAGTTTTCACCAAGATGACGCTCATATCTATATGAAACCGGAGGATATCCAGAGCGAAATCCTTGGGGTCTTGAAATTGGCTGAAGAAATGTATTCGACCTTTGGGTTGAGCTACCACCTTGAGCTGTCTACTCGGCCTGAAAAATCTATTGGTACCGATGAAGACTGGGACAAGGCGACCCAAGGGTTGCAGGGGGCTCTGGAACAAGGAGGGCACGATTTTGTAGTTAACCCAGGGGATGGTGCTTTTTATGGCCCGAAGATCGATATCCACATCAAGGATGCCTTGGGGCGTACTTGGCAGTGCGGCACCATTCAGTTGGATATGTTCCTGCCAGAGAGGTTTGATCTGAGCTATATCTCTCAAGAGGGAAATAAGGAAAGGCCGATCATGATCCACCGGGTGATTTATGGTTCCATTGAGCGATTTTTTGGGATTTTGGTGGAACATTACGCAGGCAAATTCCCACTGTGGCTCAGCCCCGAACAAATCAGAGTTTTGGCGATCACAGAAAACCACCATGAGTACGCCACTCAAGTGGTTAATCAACTACGTGGTTTTGGCCTGAGGGCAGAGGCGGACTTAGACACGGAATCCATCAATAAGAAGGTCCGCTCTGCGCAACTTGCGCAAGTGAACTATATTTTGGTGGTTGGTGACCGGGAGGTTGAGGACCAAACGGCTACCGTTCGGGCAGGTAACCAAGTGTTAGGGGCCAAATCGATTGCGTCGATAGGGGCGTCGTTGGTTGCTGAAGCCACCTCACGTTCTCCTCGGAAAAATCAGGTTGACTAAAAAAAGGCTTTCCGTTCCTCTTTGGATGTTTGAAGGCCGGTGTTATCCTGGTCAGGTGCAACTGAAGAGGTAAGGCCTGATTGATCAATGGGCCTGTCATTGCGCAGGTCTTGTAGGACAGGCCTTGCCTATCTCTTTAACTTGGGGGTAACAGGATCTACTCCTAGAGTAGGTTCTGTTTCTTTCCTTTTTTGTTGTCTCATGATTTCCAATAGGGTATTTTATCCAAGGACGGCGAGCCTAGCTTCAATTCATTGAACCTGACTACTAGGCTGAACTCAAGCCGAATCCGCTATTAAACCGATTATTTACCTCGCTTCAAGACCCAAATCTCTTCCCTGGCTGACACTGTGAAAATGCTCTCACAAATTCAAAAAAGAAAATTAACCCGGTATTTTAATGTCCTTGATGTGGATATGAACGGTGTGTTAGAAAAATCGGATTTTGTTGAGATCATCGAAAACTTGGCTGCTTTACGAAACTTCGATGAGGGTTCGGACGAATACAAGTATATTGAGTCCTCCATCATGATGATTTGGGAAAACGCTCAAAGTTACGGCTGCGCTGTTGACCCAGACAAGATCACTTTAGAAGAGTGGCTGGACCACCTTGCCCAGGTTTTGTCCTCTGAGCGTGTGACAGAGAGCTACGTGAAGAAGCTTTCTAAAGATATTTTTGACTTGGTTGATACCAGCTCAGATGCTTTGATTCAGTATAGCGAGTACGCACAAATTCTGAAGGCTTTCCGGGTTGAAGACGGGATCGCAAAATTTGCGTTCCCCAAATTGGATATCAACCAGCGAGGTCATTTGACCCGAGAGGATTTTGTGAATATTGTCACCCAGTTTCATCTAAGCCAAGATAGAGAGAGCCCTGAAAACTATTTATTTGGCCCCTACTGAGCTTTCTTTTTGACTTAAGTCGTTCGCTCTGAGGCTTGGGTCAGCGAAGGGGAAAGGCTTGGGTTTAAAAATCCCCGTATTCCTTTGAAATTCGGATGAAATCTTCTTCTTTTTCAAGAAATATATCCACCATCTCCGGATCAAAATGTTTCCCTCTGCCTTCGGTGATGATTGCCTTCGCTTTTGCAGGGGGCATCGCTTCCTTATAGACTCTTTTCATCGTCAAAGCATCATACACGTCGGCTAACGCCATCGCTCTTGAGGCGATGGAGATTTCCTCCCCTTTGAGCCCGTTGGGGTATCCACTTCCGTCCCATTTTTCATGGTGCCCTCCTGCGATTTCAGCAGCTAGGGTGAAAAACGCAGAATTATTTGTGTTCAGGCTTAAAGCCTTTGCTCCTAAGCTAGCATGAGTTTTGATGATCACAAATTCGGGATCGGTCAAAGGGCCTGGCTTGGTGAGCACGTTGTCTGGGATACCGATTTTTCCAATGTCGTGGAAGGGGGCGGCACGGACAATATCTAAAATCCGGTCTTCATCCAAATGAGGAGCATGTTTTTCGCTGAGAGCCAAATTTCTTAAGATCAATTCAACAAAATACTGAGTTCTTTGGGTGTGTTTGCCGGTTTCGGGATCACGGTTTTCTGTTAGGTTTGCTGCGATATGGATGGCGATACTCTGTTCTTGCAGCAAGGTTTTGTTTCGGTCGATCACCTTTGCTTCTAATTGAGTGACTAACAGGGCCTGTTCTTTTATATATTTCTGATTCGATAAGTAGGTTTTTAGCCGGGCTTCAAGCTCTTTAACAATATAGGGCTTCAATAGGTAATCGGTGGCTCCGCTATCAAAAGCCTGAATCATGATATCAAGATCCTTTCGGCCGGAAAGAAACACAATGGGCAGCCTGTTGTGATTGATGATTTTACGAACTTCCTCACACAAAATCAGCCCGTTCATTTCTGGCATATCATAGTCAGTCAGCAACAAATCAAACCCTTTAGGGTCCGCCTTTAACTGCTCCAGCGCCAACACGCCGTTTTGCACGACCACCGTCTTCACACCGAGCCGCTCCACCAGTTGTTTGTTCATGTGACGAAGTGCCCTGCTGCCCTCAGCGATGAGCACCTTCATCCCCGAAAACTCGGGTTCTCCGTCGGCACCGAGAGCCTTGGTAATCGCACTCATCAACTCCGCAGCTTTGAAGGGCTTCAAAATAAAGTCGGCCGCTCCTGCGTCAAACCATTCTTCCCTAGCACCAAAGGTATCTGTAGCGGTGATGACAACGAACGGAGTTTCGGAGAACTCTTGTCCCACTCCAGGCTCTTCTCCAGATCGAAGCCGTTTGCAGAACTCATAGCCATTCATGGTAGGCATATCTACGTCGCTGGTGATCAAGTCAGGCTTGAAAACCGGAATTTTTTTCAAAGCGTCGGAGCCGTCCGTTGCGGTCAGCACTTCGTATCCTCTTGAAGTCAACGCTCGAGTGACGATGTTTCTGATGGTACTGCTTTCATCAACAATGAGGACTCTGTTTTTTTCGGGATTCATAACGCAACTCAATCAGAGAAGTTCTTCTTTGTAAGCAGATGCGCAACAAGAAAACGCAGGGTATGGATATCTATCAAAGGGATCAGAGGGTGCTTCAGTATAATCCCTAGATCAAAGGGTCTGGGCTGTTGCCTGAGGCTATATAAATAGAGCATAGTCGGTGTTTAATCGTCAAACTTTCACCGATTGCTGAGCACTCAGTTGAAGGTGGATAAACCAGGTTTTGGTGGCAACTTGAATGTGTTTGCTTACCTGATGAATCGGGTTTATTAGAGGCTAATTGAGCGGCTTGATGAATACATAAGCCCGGAAACAGGGCAGTAAAACCTTGGCCCAGGATCGTTGGATCAAACCCGCCTGTTCGAATTGAGATTCCAGCTCATCAAAGGTGAAGTGGCCGGTTTTGGGGATTTGATAACGAGCAAACCGGCGAAAAAATTCGGCAGATTTACCATTGGGTTCTTCCAAAATTAAAAAACCACCTGGTTTTAGTACACGAACAACCTCCGCCATCCCCGCCCGCCAGTCTTCCAGGTGGTGCAAAATACCGAAGCCAAAAATGCCATCAAAGGCTTCTGATTGGAGCCCCAACGCAGTGATATCCCCCAAAAAACGATGGGTCACTTGGGTGGGGACTTTGGCGGCAAGCCGGATTTGTTCGGGCATCACATCAAAGGTGACCAACTGTTTTGGTTGGTAGGCCTGCTCAATCAAAAGGTTGGAATACCCAGAGCCCGAAGCAAGGTCCAGTAAGGTTTGTCCCCTGGGGTCGATCCCTGACTGAAACAAGAGCTTCTTGAAAATAGAAAATTCGAGGTGTTTGAGCAACCCTTTTCGCAAAGGATTGTTCATGGACAACATCTCGATTCGGTTCAGCTCCATGGTGCCTAGAGTTGAGACAAGAGCTTTTGGTCTGCTGGGGTTGCTGCTTCTATCAACGGGAACAGCTGCCCAAAAAAGTCAGGGAAGGTCTTGGATACACAGGCGGGGTCTTCGATTTGAACCCCTGGCACCCTGAGTCCCGCGAGGCTGAGCGCCATGGCCATTCGGTGGTCATCATAGGTAGCCAAACTTGCGCCATGAAGAGGCTTGCCACCAACAACCGACAGTCCATCCGGGAACTCTGTCACTTGTGCCCCCAGTTTATTCAGTTCGGTGGTCATCGCTGTGATCCGGTCGCATTCTTTGATCCTCATATTCGCCACGTTGCGAATCACCGTTGTTCCTTCTGCAAACAGGGCAACCACCGCTAAGGTTTGGGCCACATCGCTCATGCTATTCATGTCCACTTCGACCGCTTTCAATGGGCCGCCTTCGAGGGTCACTTCGTTGTCCCCAAAGTGCAACTTACATCCCATGGACTCCAAAATATAAACCAGACCTAAGTCGCCTTGGGTGCTGTCTTTCCTGATACCTTTAACCGTGATTTTTCCACCGGTGATGGCTGCTAGGGCAAAAAAGTATGACGCAGAAGAAGCATCCCCTTCGACCGAATATTCGCAAGCTTGGTACTGCTGCCCACCGGGGATCAGTAGTTTGTCATCAGCAACCCACGATGTGGTGCCTCCAAAGTCGGCGATGAGTTTTCGAGTCATTTCCACATATGTTCGAGAAACCAGCGGCCCCATGATGGTGACCTCCGTATCCGCTTGGGCGTTGACAGCAGTTAGCATCAATGCGCTTAAATATTGGCTTGATTGATCGCCACGGATGCTCACTTGACCACCTCGGTATCCGCCACCTTGCACCAACAAAGGCGGGCATCGGTTACCAAACTCATCGACGACTTTCACACCCAAAGAACCCAAGGCGTCAATCAAATCCCCAATCGGTCGTTGACGCATCCTTTGGTTGCCATCAAGTCGGTACTCCCCTTCCCCAAGCCCTAGGGCTGCGGTGAGGAAGCGAGCGGCGGTGCCAGCGTTTTGTACATACAAAAGTTGATCCGTTGGCCCCAGCCTCCCTGCTTTGCCTTCGACCAGGATTCCCTCTGGCTTGACTTCAAACCGGACACCGAGGTTTTGTAGGGCTTCCGTCATATATTTGGTGTCGTCAGAATGAAGCACCCCTTTTAACAAACTGGTTCCCTCCGCCAAAGCGGCGACTAACAGCGCACGGTTTGTCAGGCTTTTTGAACCTGGAACCGATATTTCCCCGTTCACAGCTGTCGAATTTGGGATGGTCAAAGTAGAAGGTAAAGCCATGGAGGACGATCAAATTGGGGTTGGGGCATCAGCAGAAAAACAAGGCTGTCCTGCTTTGATTGCGATGCAGGTACCGTAAATTAGCCCAGCAGCTTCGACTTGGCAAGGGAGTCAGGGGATCAAAATATCGAGGTCTCCAAACTTCGGCTGTCGGCCAAAGGTTTGTTGGCTTAGGGGCAGCTCTGTGGAGGTATGCGAAAGTAACAATGCTTTAGAAGTATCTTGCGAAAAATCGCTCGCTTGCCCGTGGATAGGATCTCCGCCGATATCCACCTTCTTGAGGTCTAGAGGCAATTGATAGACCTTGATCAGCTGTTGTTGGAGCCGCAGAGCCGCTTTACTTTGGCGGCAACGGCTCACTAAGGTGCAGAGGTGACTCAGGCTAACTATATCCGCCAAATGGCCGTAAGTCTTGTACCTTCCTTTTGTTTTCATTCGAAACAACAATAACGTTGTGTCGATGGGGTGGGCCGAGGGGATTGGTTTGATCATCAAATCACCAATGGAGTTCCATTTCCGTGATGTGAGGGGTTCAAAGTTGAGTTGGTTCCTCAGCGACTCCTCTGTTTCTCCGATCAAAGCGCAATACTTTTTCACCAAACTAGAAAATACCCTTGGAGTTGCGAAGATTTTGAGGTTGGGGTCTTGCTGGATCAGGTTATAAAAGCCGCCAAAGTGATCATCATGGACATGAGTGACACAAAGCCCGGCTAAGCTGGTTGGATCGATCCCCAAGGTTTGTAAATTCTGGGACACAAAGGGGCCTGCATCGATCAGGTATTTATGTTCCCCTGCGATAACAACCGTATTGAGGCAGGGGCGTTGGGTGTCCCAACCATCACCTTCTCCGATGTGCAAAACACCAAAACGAGGGCTTGGTGTTTCTTGGGCAGGCAGCTCATAACTGGTCCGGTAGCTCTCCCCTGGCGGAAGGTCCAAACTGAACTGTACCTCTTCACCCTCTAGTTCTGCTTTGAAGTGATTCGTTTTTGCTCTTGTTAAGGTCAAGCCCTGTATCTGGAGCGAAGGTTGGTCAAAGGAGACCAAGTTCATCAACTCTGAAGTGTCTAAAAACTGACCATAAGCGAACTGTTCTTTCAGGTCTAAGTGCATTTTAGCATTGCTGACCGAGACACCGAGTCCTCGGTATTCCTTGAGGTCGTACAAACCATAATTCCCTCGCTTGAGGTATTCCGCCTGTCCAGTCAACTGAGACGATTTGCCGATCAACAAAGGAGGCTGAGCTTGATGGTTTGGGTGCCCTGGGATAGCCATGCCTTGTTTATAAAGCATATGCAAAACAGGAAACTCCGTGAGATTACAAATCTCCCCTGCTTGGGTCAGCCGGTCATTGAGCAAAATAGCATTTGGCCCCGATTCGGCGTAATAGCCAGAAAGGGTAGTCGCTTGGACGTGTCCTCGGGCACTCAGGAGTTTGATGGCGTCCGGCGGGGAGCCACAAAGCATCTTGAGTCCTACCGAGGGTGCTTGCAAATAAAAGCACCCCGGCCCCAAAGGCTCCAAAATTAAGGTCGGTTCCTGTTTAGAGCTCATTTTTCAAATACTGATCAATGGATTCATTTTGGGCAAAATGAGTTTGTTGAAACAGGTTAATGTGAGACTGTCGGGCCCAAAGGAAAAAATTATCGATGACATATTGGGCCATCGGGTCGATGTTTTTTGGGTCAACAATTGAGTTCGCTGTTTGGGCAAAGTAGACCAAGTTGTGGAAGTCGGCCCTGGGGATTTTAACCCAATCATTGACCTTTGCTAAATAGACTCGCTCTGCATCGTGAAGAAAACCATCGGCCATGGCCATGATGATGAGGTCCAAGACAAAGCTATATTGCAAGTTCTCACTTTGAATCTGCTCAAACCCAGATTTAAGTTGGTCATCGTCGAGCCTAGGTAGTTTAAGCACTTCGGTCGCTAGGTCTTCAGGAAGCTGCAAGGATTGGATCATTTCGGTGAGCAACTCAAGCTCGCTGTGGTCCAAGTCTCCGTCGACCGATGCCATGTATCCCACCATTTGGAGATATAAAAATCGTGAATTTACAGCGACTTGGTTGATATCTGCGAGATTCATAAGAGTTCCTCTGTTTGTAGTTGATTCAATTTGCCATTTGAGGATATTCAAAAATTCTGCCATAACAAGAGCACAGGGACCAGACAAAAAAATAAAATCCCACTTTGATCATGATTAGCGTTCTCACTATGATGACTTTATCCGAACTTTGCGCTCAGTTGAACAGTCCCTTTCAGGGAGACCCAGAGTTGATGCTAGACCACCTTTGCGGGTTTGAAGGGGTTACTACAGGTGGGTTGGCCTTTATCAGTGACCCAGGAGTTTTGTCTGCGTTACCCACACCTGGCGGGGTTTTCTCGGCACAAAAAAAATCTTTGGATCACATCAGCGTGGATACGAAATGTGCTTTAATTGTACCCATTGGCACGGAAGCAAGCGGCTATAATCTGATTTTTTCTGATGATCCTTTGGCTTTACATGTGGCGGCGAGTCCTTTTTTGTCCAAACAGGCCCAGGTGACGGCAAAAATTTCGCCTCACGCCTGTGTTGATGAAACGGCGGTGATAGGGGCAAACGTGACTTTGGACCCAGGGGTGGTGATTTATCCCGGAGTGGTGATTGGTAAGGGCACTGTGATTCGGGCCAATACCGTTGTGATGGACCAAGCGCAGGTTGGGGAGTATTGTATACTCTATCCAAATGTGACAGTTCGTGAGGGTTGTGAACTAGGAGACCGAGTTACTTTGCACCCTGGTGTCGTGATTGGGGCCGATGGATATGGGTACTTTCAACGTTGTGCAAGCAACGTGAAAATCCCTCAGGTTGGCAAGGTTGTGATTGAAGATGATGTAGAGATTGGTGCCAATTCTTGTGTTGATCGAGCGCGGTTTACACAAACAAAATTAGGTCGAGGGACAAAATTAGATAACTTGGTCCACATTGCCCACAACGTAGAGGTGGGGCCAGAATCCTTGATCACCGCTCAGTCTGGGATCGCAGGTTCGACGAAGACAGGCTCACATTTGATGATGGGTGGCCAATCAGGGATTCGGGATAACTTAGTGCTCGGGGATCATGTCACCCTGTTAGCCCGCACTTTGGTGACAGCGACCGCAAAAGACGGCGAAACACTTGCAGGTATGCCCAGTCGGCCCTACACTAAATGGAGGCACTTACAAGCCATGTTTGGCCAGTTTGAAAGCCTGATGGACCGCCTGAATGTGATCGAATCCTTTTTAAAAACGTTAGGTTTTAAAGGCCGGGCTTAAGTAACTGATATTTTTCGCATTTTTACAAATTGATTTTAACCAAAAACCTAAGCTTAAAGGAAAGCCAAATGGACTTGATTGAAAAACTCATTCCAGACTCACCTATCGTCTACCGCCCTAGTGAGCCGTTCATGGCGACGTTGTTAGAAAATCGGAGACTGACTCCGGTAGATAGCGTTGATGATATCCGTCATTTAGTACTGGATATCTCGGGGAGTAACATCACTTATTTAGAAGGTCAGTCGCTGGGGGTCTTAGCCCCAGGTTTGGACGCACGAGAAAAGCGGCACCGGGTCCGGCTGTATTCAATCGCCAGCAGTCGCTCTGGGGACGACGGTCAATCTGACAAAATCACACTGTGCATCAAACGAGTGGTCTATCAAGACGAAACGACCGGTGCTGAAGTTCGGGGAGTCGCTAGCAATTATATCTGTGATGCTGCGGTAGGCGACTTGGTCCCGGTGACTGGACCTACGGGCCGACGTTTTTTGTTACCGACCTCCGACGATGTGAACTTGGTGATGATTGCTGTTGGAACAGGGATTGCTCCGTTTCGGTCGTTCATCAATTATATCTTTAATGAACGAGGCTCCTGGGGCGGTTGTGTTCGGTTGTTTTATGGGGCGAAGACCGGGCTTGAAAGCATTTATATGAACAACGAAAATAATGATATTGGGCAGTATTACACCCAAAACACCTTCCAGGCTTTCCAGGCGTTATCTAGACAAGAGACGAACGCTGCGGGTGAACGGGTCTATGTGCAGCATAAAATAGCGCAACAAAAGGAAAAACTATGGCCCATGGTCAAAGAAGGAAATTTGGTGTTGTATCTATGTGGCCTTAAAAGCATGGAAGAAGGGGTGGATCAAGTGTTCGCTGGATGGGCTTCGGAAGATGGTTTGGTTTGGGCGCAAATTAAGGACCAGCTGAAGTCCAGCGGTCGTTGGAATGTTGAAGTGTATTGAGGATGATATGAAGGTTTATGATATTGCAGTGATCGGTTCGGGGCCTGCCGGAGAAAAGGCAGCCTTAGAGGCTGCTCGGTATGGAGCTAAGGTGGTGGTGATTGAACGCCATTTTGCTCCTGGTGGTGCCGGCACCTTGTCAGGGACCTTACCGTCAAAAAGCCTGAGGGAAACAGCCCAATACTTAGACCGGCTACACAGCGACCAGCTTTGTGGTATCAAAGCAGACTTGGAACATCAACTGACGATTCAAGAGCTGATGTACCGCAAAAATTTTGTGACCACCACTCGGATCGACTCCATCTTTGAACAGTTTGATCAAAACGGCATTGATTACCTCCCAGGTCGGGCTCGGTTTTTAGGTCCCGATAGCCTTGAAGTGGTCGGTCTAACCGCTAACCCCCATGAGGTGATCAAAGCGAAAAAGTTCATCATTGCGGTGGGGACCAAGCCATACCACCCACCGACGGTTGATTTTTCTGCCCTTAGGGTGCTGGATTCTAGCTCCATCCTGCATTTAAGAGAGTTACCCAAAAGTTTACTGGTCTTTGGTGGCGGGGTGATTGGTTGTGAGTATGCGTGCATTTTTTCTAAGCTGGGCACGAAAGTCACTTTGGTGGAACCAAGGGGCCAACTCTTAGACTTCTTGGACGCCGATATCAGCCACCGCTTAGAACAAGAGATGGTTAACCAAGGGATTGAGCTGGTGTTAGGTTGCGGCTTTGATACCATCACAGCTGTTGAAAACCAAGTGGAACTGAAGCTCAAGAACGGCGAGTTGTATCACAGCGACTATTTGCTATACGCCAACGGGCGTGAAGGCTTTGCTGGGGACTTGGAGTTGGAAAACGTCGGTATTGAGCTGAACAATCGAAAGCAGATCGATGTCAATGATAACTATCAAACCGTTGTGCCACATATTTACGCTGTTGGTGATATCAACGGACTCCCCTCTTTGGTCTCTATCAGTAATGAAGAAGGGCGGATGGCGGCACGGCATGCGATCAAAGGAATACCAGGGAAGAGGTATGAAAACGACTTTGTGAGCGCAATTTATACCATTCCTGAGCTCGCTATGTACGGCCCTACGGAGACGATGCTGAAGGAAGCGGGGGTAAATTATGGGGTTGGGATTGCGGAATATAAAGATCTTGCCCGAGGGTTGATCCTTGGGGATAACGTAGGAATGATCAAACTGTTGTTTGAAAAATCCACCTTGAAACTTTTGTCTGCCCACATCATTGGTGAGCAATCAAGCGAGATGATTCACTTGGCAATGTCTGTGATCCATTTTGGTGGCACCTTAGACTTTTTTATCGAGCAAGTGTTTAACTTCCCTAGTCTCTCTACTGGTTTTAAAGTGGCTGCGATCAATGGGGTCGAACAGCTTTGAAACGTGTGAACAGCTGATTGAGTCCTGGTTCATGGTTTTTGGGTTTCCGTTTTATTGTCTTTTTGTATTGAAAAATAATTTGACGATTCAATGGAACCCCAGCAACAATCTGAACTTTGGTTTTTCAGCATTTTCCTTGGCTTTTTGTTGTCGAGTCAGGGGCGTTGGGCTGGGGGCACCCTCGCTGAGGCCTTGGTTGTTGTTTTGGGTTACAATAGAGTTCTTCCCACAGGGAGCTACGGTTCACCTTGAGCCGAGTTACCCTGGATGTAGCACAAAGTGGGGAGCAAAAGCAGTGGATTTAGTGGTTCTTTTCCCCTAGGGTATGTCCAACCCCCAACGAGGTCTATGTCTATTCCCAAACGTTTAATCCAGCTTGTCTTGCACCAGAAACTAAATTTAGTTTTTGGAGTGGTGTTTATGCTGCTGTACGCCTTGTTCACCGTGGCACCGGCAAAATACATGAAAGATATTGTGGATGCCTTAGGTTCTGGGGATGTGCCGGCACAAAGCAAATTTTTCATGGTCGGCGCTGGCATTGTTTTGTTGTTCTTTTTTAAAGGCTTGGCCTTTTTTGGTCAAAACTATTTGATGAATACCTTGGGCCAACGGCTGATCAAAGAGCTTCGGGCCAAGTTGTTTGAAAAAATACTATACCTCCCCACAGCGTTTCACAACCGACACAATACCGGCGATCTAATTTCCAGGTTCACTACGGACCTGACGGTACTCTCCGAGGGAATTAAGGTCGGGGTGACAGGTCCATTGCGGGATTTTCCGCAGATTCTAATTCTTTTAGGAATCATGGGGTATCGGAGCTGGCAACTGTTTGTTCTGACGCTGATTTTATTGCCTGTTGCCGGGTATCTGATCCAAGCCTTTGGCCAGCAGAACAAAGTTGTCTCTGACAAGCGACAAGGGAAGTTTGGGGAGCTGACCAATTTGATCAACGAAACGATCGTGGGGATTCGTGTTGTTCAGGCCTTTGGGATGGAAAAATATGAAATCCGCCGTTTCCGCCGGGAAAATCGCCGATTGTTTAAGTTTTTTCTCGATACCGTGCGGATCAATAGCTACAGTTTTCCGATTTTAGAGTTGATTGGAGGCATTTGTGGAGCCGCTATTTTGACCATCGGCGGGTATTTAATCATTCATGGTGAAATTACGGGTGGAGATTTTGCGAGTTTCCTGATCGCTTTTTTTATGATGAATGACCCGATTAAAAAATTTAACGGCTTTTCATTGCGTATCCAAGAAGGGTTGGCCGCAGCCCGTAGGGTGTACGAAATCCTCGATGCAAACAACCCGATTTTAGAGCAGTCTGGGGATAAACTTCTCACTGGGGTGCAACGGGAAATCCGGTTTCAAGTCAATCAGTTTGCCTATGATGATCGCAAGATCTTAGAGCCGATTGAATTCAGTATGCCTGCAGGGAGCATCACCGCCTTGGTGGGGGCCTCCGGTTCTGGTAAGTCTACGTTAGCCAACTTGTTACCGCGGTTTTATGACCTCACCCCAGAAGAGGGAACCATTTCCATTGATGGGGTTGATATTCGAGAAATGGCTTTGGACAGCTTACGGTCACAAATTGCGATTGTGACCCAAGAGATCGTCTTGTTTGACGACACCGTGAGGAACAACATTTCTTATGGAAAGCTGGATTGTAGCCTGAGCCAATTGGAGCAAGCCACCAAAATTGCTTATGCCTATGACTTCATTTCTAAGCTACCTGAAGGGTTTGAATCTCAGGTTGGGCAAGGGGGGGCAAAGCTTTCAGGGGGGCAGCGTCAACGGGTTGCGATCAGCAGGGCGTTGATTAAAGATGCACCGATTCTGGTGCTTGATGAGGCGACCAGTGCTTTGGATATGGAGTCTGAACAGGAAGTCCAAGCTGCGATTGAAAACCTGATGAAAAACCGGACCAGCTTAGTGATTGCCCACCGACTCTCTACGATCAAACACGCCGACGTGATCCACGTGTTATCAGAAGGTCGGATCATCGAGTCTGGTAGCCACGATCAACTGCTCAGCCGACAAGGCGAATACCACCGGCTATACCAGATGCAGTTCCGGGAACAACCGGAAGACTGACATCCAAAGCTTACGTCAGCTCACCAGCGAATTCACCAGCGAACTCAGCCCAACTCAAAACCCTAACCCACCCTTCGTCAGGGGTGTTCAGGTTGTGAGGTCGTTGCATCAAGTACACTTGGGCGGTTGGGAATTGAGCTTTGACGACCCGGCAGTTTTCTGGGTGGTCATCCAAAAACACCATTCCTTTAGAAGTATCCCGTATTCGGTCAATCACTTGAGCTTTACTTGGGTAATCTTTGATTCCAAAATCATGGTGTCCACCCATGTTTAAACTTGAAAACTTCAGCCCATATCGCTCTAAGTTTTCAATCCGCTCTTGGTAATGAGCCTCCGGCAGGTTCGTCACCAAGTGGACCGAGGAGCGTCCACTGATTTGGTTGAAACTTTTTGGGTCTGCAAGCAGTTTGAGCTGCCCAAATTGACCAGAAGCCATGAAGGCGTCCCAAGCAACATCGACGTCTAACTTGGCTAAGGGGCCGTCGTCTAGGTCCCAGCTGGTGGGTACAAAACCAGAAGGCAGATCGGGGAGGTAATGATCACGAACGTACTCCATGAAGGTTGATTCAAAATCAAGGATCACTCCGTCAACATCCAAAAAAAATTCCATCGGTTCCTTCAAACGGTTTTATTGATACTGTATTCGTTTACTAGTGCAGGGTAGAATTGATTTGCGTCAGCCTGGGTAACAGGTTTTGCTATTTTAAAAGCTGGGGGCCTGTATCTACTCTATAGCGTTGTCCTGGCTCAGGCCGTATGTCTAGGTACAGTGTAACAGGTAATTCATTCATATCTAACGGCCCACTCTCTCCACGAGAGATTCAAATCGATGGTTAAACCCTTGCCGAGACACACTGGGCCTGCGGACCAAATGAACCTTTGATTGCATTGTCTTTAAAGTCTTTCAATCAGTCAAAGGGATTCCTGGCTTGGGAGCAGGTCATATAGTCTACAGAGAGCCGCCGAGCCCTCAAAAAAAACGATCTTATGGGAGTTGAAATAGTTTTACACATTCATGTTTGGCAAAATCTATATTGACCTCTTTTGGGTGGGTTTTTTGGTTGTTTGTTTGTAGAAATATTGGCTCTCTGGTCGGCTGTATACAGTCATGTTTTTGGTTCAACGGATCTCCGTAAGTCCAGCAGTAGGGTGTATTTTTGAATAAATCAGTCTTATTTATTTAGTTCCCCTCCTAAATACAAAAAAAATACCTGTAGTATATTGTTGTCTTGTATAAAAATAATTATAATTCAGCAGGCATAGGGTAAATACCCTATAAAATGGGATAATGTACAAAGTCGGTCAAAATAGGTGTGTCATATTGACAACTAAGTGTCGAATTACGGTATCATCAAGTTGAGTTTGAATTATTGCTTCGCCTGTTGAACATGGCTTGCGAAAAAAACAATTTATTCAGAGGTACCAGCGTGAAACGACCGAACGATCGAAAGATAATTTATATTGAACGGACTGAAGAAATAGACCACTGGTGTGATTACTTTATGGTCCCCTGTAGCTATCTTTTTGAGGCGGTAGACTCAGTGGGGAGTCTGGCTGCAGATGTGTACGATTTTTTAAGTGACCGGCGGATGTTACCTCGGGGCAATCGGACGCAGGAAGCAAGTTAAGACTAAAAAAATGGGGATTTGAAAAGCGATATAGGCTCAGGAGTGGCCTCGGCCACTCCCCATTTTCCTTCAGATAGAGAAAGCTTTCTCTACCCTGCCTTAGGCCTTTTATCCGTAACAGATGTCTAAATGCTGAAGTCCAACACTTGATGTTGGTTTAAGAGCTGGCGAAGCCGTTGGGCGACTTCGATATAGTCTGCTTCTGCTGGAAGAACTAAATCAGCCTTGTACTGTTCTGGTGGATTCCCACCTATATGAACAACCAATATCTCATTCGGTGCATTGAGGGTCTTGAGCTGCTGCAAGTCGTATGCGTCTGTCTCAGCGATGGCTGTGATGAAGATTAACCCAGCACCAGTCATGATTCGAGCCAGTTCACCTAACCTCCGAATTTCTTCGGTTAAGTCCTTTTGACCCTGTTTGATGTCTTTATCCAGGCCACCTGTAAGGCTTTGGTCACTCAAGTAATAGACCTGTCGACCATCCATAAACAGCCTGCGCTCTAATTCCATTGCAATCTTACGTTTACCAACACCCCTTTCCCCGGTGAACAAGATAAATTTCGGGTGGTGCATGTTCCGCTTCGCACGGTTTGCCACCGAAATATACCCAGGTTCCCAAGATTGCTCTCGGTCTCGAACATGAGCTTGCTCAATGGTTTCTTCAGCTTCGATTTTTTCTAAGATGATTCCACCACCTGCGATTTCGAAGTGGTCAACCAAGACAAATCGCCCTGTTGCATCAATTTCTGAAGTTTGATCAAAAGCAATCGGCTTGAAGCTTTCAAAGATACATTCCCCAACATCATGCCGCTCAACCATCTGTTTGCCTTGAACTGACCGAAGGTCTGAGGCATCCAATACATTTCTGACCTCAACCAAACGCACCGTAACCCGGCGGGTGGCGATTTTCATTTTGTAGTCTTTGCCGGTGATCAAGGGAGCCTTACCCATCCAAAAAATATTGGCCCTGAACCTGCGGCCTATTTGGGGCTGCGGTTCGTCCTTTTTGACCATCAGCTCACCAGCTGGGATGTAGACTTGGGTTTCCAAGGTGAAGCCTGTGGCTTCTCCTACTTTCGCAGATGATTTTTCGGCGGTGTTAAAGCCCTCAATCCCCTTGATTTGGGATTGTTTACCAGAAGGTAAAAAGCTGACGGTATCCCCGATGGAGATTTGACCAGATTCGATCGTACCAGCGAATATCCGGCGGTCATCTTTCTGGGCAGTGAACTTATAAACGTCTTGGATAGGAAACCGGAAAGGAGCCTTGATTTTTTCTTCGTCAGACTCCGAAACCAAATTATCTAGCTGAGATAAAACGCTGTGGCCATCAAACCAAGGCATTTTTTCTGAGGTGACCACCATGTTTTCCCCTTCACGGGCACTGATGGGGATAAAGCTGATCGGCTCAAGGTTCAATTCTTTTAAGAATTCAGTGTATTCTGCTTTGGTTTGCTCAAAGGCTTCTTGGCTGTTGTCCACCAAGTCCATTTTGTTGACCAAAACAACCAACTTTTTGATACCCAACATCGATACCAGATAACCATGCCGCTTGCTGTTTTCCTTGACCCCTTCTTTGGCATCAATCACCAACAGTGCCGCTTCTGCCGAAGCAGCCCCGGTGACCATGTTTTTGAGGAACTCAATGTGACCAGGGGCATCGAGGACAATGTAGTGCCGTCTGTCAGTTTTGAAAAAACAACGAGCCGCATCAATGGTGATCCCTTGGTCTTGTTCGTCTTCCAAGGCATCTAACAAAAAGGCATATTCAAAAGGCCGGGCGTTTTGGGCGCACTGGGCTCGGACAGATTCTAACTTCCCTTGAGGAAGAGAACCTGTATCCGCAAGCAACCGGCCAATCACTGTCGATTTGCCATGGTCTACATGGCCGACAATCACAATATTCATTCGTTCTTTACTCTGTTCCATTACATGTACCCCTGTCGCCTAAGCGCTTCTAGGCCGCCTCGGCCTTCTTTATCTTGAGCTCGTCCCGAACGTTCAGCGATGTCCGCAAACTTGCCTGTTTTTAGTTCTTCGATGATTTGTGGGACCGTGGTCGAGGTTGATTCAACTTTACCTGTACAAGGCCAGCAACCAAGGCTTCTACAACGTTCTCCAGAGCCTTTATCAAAGTATAAATCGATGATAGGGATTTTTTCCCGCTCGATGTACTCCCAAATATTCAGCTCGGTCCACTCTAACAATGGGTGAATCCGCAGGTGGGTACCTGGGGCAAAATCGGTTTTGTATTGCCGCCACAACTCAGGGGGCTGATCTCCGACATCCCAGTCATTTTCTTGGTCCCTTGGGGAGAAGGTGCGCTCTTTCGAGCGGCTGCCTTCCTCATCTGCCCGAACCCCAACAATCACACCGGTATAGGCAGATTTATCAGGGTCTGGTTTGTAGGCACCTGCTTCGTGGTCAAAACGATACCGAGGCCACTCGCCAGATAAGGTATGTTTTAAGGCTTCGGTTTTCAGGTTTCGGCAGCACTCCAGCCGGTCTACATTCCCATCAGGAAAGGTTAGTTTTTGGTCCAAAGCCGCCCGGTTTTCCCCGTATACAATGTTGAGGTTCCAGTCCTTAGCTGCCTTGTCCCGATACTCGATCATCTCAGGCATTTTGTAGTGAGTGTCGATGTGCAACAGTGGGAAAGGCACATGGCCAAAAAAAGCCTTTCGAGCCAGCCAAAGCAAGACAGTGCTGTCCTTGCCAATGGACCATAACATCACCAAACTTTTAAATTCTTTGTAGGCTTCACGTAAGATGTAAACGCTGTGTGCCTCTAATCGATCTAAATGATCCATGTCACTCCACCTGTATCCAGGATATCGGGGGTTTTTAAAGATGATAAGTCTTGATCAGCCAGCTCGCTCTCCAACGAAAAGCGCCCAGGTAAAACCAATAGTTTATTTTATGCTGGGCGGTTGTGCAAGCCACATTCCTTGTGTTCCGGCTCTTCCCACCACCACCTGCCTGATCGGGCATCTTCGCCTGTAGCGACAGCTCGGGTGCAAGGTTGGCAGCCAATGCTAGGGAAGCCCTGGTCATGTAGCTGGTTATAAGGGATTTTTAAACCCTTCACCGTCTCCCAAACCTGGGGTTCGCTCCACTCGACCAATGGATTTAGTTTAAGCAGGCCATTGCCTGCGTCCCATTCGATCATATCCAGCGTGGTTCGGGTGACCGATTGTTCCCGACGTTGGCCGGTGATCCATATTTTCAAAGGGCTCAAAGCTCTTTTCAGCGGCTCAACCTTACGAACACCGCAGCATTCCCGTCTGTTTTCAACGGAGTCATAAAAGCTGTTAGGGCCTTTCGACTCTAACAAAGCTTTTAAACCAACCTGCTCAGGCAAGTAAACCTGATAGGTTAGCTGATAAGCGGCCATGGTTTGAGACATACACAGGTAGGTTTCTTCAAACTGTCGGCCAGTGTCCAAACTGAAAATAACCGGCTTTTTAGCTAAACCTGCAAACCAGTGGGTCAACAACTGGTCCTCGACCCCAAAACTACTGGCTAAGCCAACCTGGTGTTCACCAAAGGTGGATAGAGCCCAACGAAGGGCCTCTTCAGCCGAGGCCCCGTGGAGCTCTGTTTTGTATTGTTCTACCGCCTCTTTCATTTTAAGCCTTTTTGATCACCACTGACCAGTAACCACCATCTGCTTGGTCTTGGGTCAAAATTTCATGGCCCTCTAAACGAACCGACTCAGGGACATTGATGATTGGCTCACCATCGTCCAGGTATACTTCCAAGGTTTCGCCGGAGCTCATGGGTGCCAAGGCGATCTTTGTTTTTACAAAGTTCATCGGACAAGCAACTCCCCTGAAGTCTTTAAAGCCGTTGTACTTGTTTTGTGTAGACTCTGCTTTGGTTTCTGGCTCCAACTGAGCTTGGTCTGCCCCGTCCAGTTGTTCCACATTAAACCGTAGAGAGTCATCCATGGATTCGTAGAGCTTCTTCATGTGCTCGCCAAGCATGATCACTTCGCCAGCCCGTTTATCAAGCATCTTCAAATCTTGGGCTTTTGCTGCTTGGATGGTTTCTAGGTATAACTTAGGGACCAAACCAGAGTTTACAAATTGCTCAACAAAACAATCAAACACTTCTTCGTCGCTGAACGCCTCAACTCCACGGGTGACAAGCAGCGAATGAGCAGCACTGGCAATCAACCGGTACAATTCTTTCTTGCGGGAGTCTCCTTTGAGGCCAGCTTCTAGCAGCTTGGTCGCTTCAGTGACATTTTCAAAGTCCACATCGATCATGTCAAAGAGGCCAGCGGAACACTCAGCTTTTCGTCCCTTGAGCAGGCTAAACCGTTTATCGTCAGACCAATCAAAATAATAGTCTTCGTTGACCAAAGCCGAAGGAACGGTTTCATTGTACT
>Ga0316203_1000298_pt1 | contig 72220 bp, 58 predicted proteins | sample 6monrhotite_MG_FD_204940 | JGI IMG/M metagenome (GOLD analysis project Ga0316203, IMG submission 204940) | Microbial mat bacterial communities from mineral coupon in-situ incubated in ocean water Damariscotta River, Maine, United States -... | ecosystem: Environmental > Aquatic > Marine >... | reverse complement strand
CGGAGCATGAACTTATAGCGGCAGAGCTAAAGGCAGACATATATTTCGCTCATCCCTACCGCTCTTGGGAGCGTGGCTTGAACGAGAACAGCAATGGCCTACTGCGGCAGTATTTCCCTAAGGGCATGGACTGACTAAGATCATTGATGAGCAAGTGCAGATGGCGGTAGATCGACTCAATCACCGCCCACGAAAAGTGCTTGGTTTTAGAACACCCCATGAGATATTCTTCGGCGTGCAAGTTAGTTACACCAAACAACCATTAGCGGTTGCACTTCTAAATTGAATTCGCGTATATTTTTTCAGCATAACTTTCTCCCCTTCTTTAAGTTCAACAGACTATTGGCAGCTCATTCACAATATCATCAACCTTTTCAAACATCCTTTCCCAAAACACTAACCATGCTATTCGCGTTCTCAAGGAAAACCATGCAAACCGCATTTTCAAGGAAAAGTGGAATTTTTAATACCTACCAACCCTGATAGGAATTTTTTGCAGAAGGGGTGCATGAGCTAATGCGAGAGTATGAAGAGCCTCAATTCAATAACTAAAGAGTTATGGCAATAAAAAAGGCCGGAAATATCCGGCCTTTTTTCGTCTTATAATCTTAATTATTATTGAATTTTCGCATCTTCAATCAGCACCTTATAATCATAACCCGCGCCAAAATCTTGGTCGGTATTAACAACGCCTTTCACTGTCACAACATCTCCGACATTTGCTTCACTTTCTGTCGTTACAAGTATGTCATTTGTCCCATCCGCTGCCGTGCCAGAACCGTCACGCAGGTGCAGCCAGTTTTTACCCATGATCTGCGCGTTGTACTTAACGATTTTGCCGTGAACCAGAACAGTCTGACCCTTCAGCTTTGCCCCCATACGAACTACGTCAGCAACTGTCCGCGCATTCTTACCACGGGCTTTAGCGATATGTTCATCTCCGACTTCTAGTTTATTGGGAATAAGCGGGGAAATCATTTCTAAAGCACGTGGTTTTGCTTGCGCCTCTGCTTTTCCTGATGAATTCGCCAGTGAACCGAATAGTATCGAAGGGAAGGTTTTCTTCAGCGATTTGCTTTCGAAATTTTTCATCACGATGGCATTTTCAATCGTCACTGTCTCACCTTTTTTGGTGCTGGCCGAGATAACCGCAGCCCAAGTCTCACTTCGCTGCGTCTGCAAACGCAGGTAAGTAAAGTTCTCCACATTTATAACTTCAAGCACTTTGCCTTTAATGCCTGCGGAATGTGAATTAGGCGCTGACATTTCACCAGCCCAAACAAATGATGAAACGACCATCATGCAAATTGCTAACAAGGTTTTCATGCTCTAAGTGCTCCTTAAAATAGTAAATATATAAATCTTGCAGGGTACAGACTAGCTCAATACCGCTGCACAATACGGACAGGCTTTGGGTTTGTAGGCGATACCGAAACTAATCTCACTAGGTGTGCCGTCATCTTTGGTCGGCACCACTACTTTTTCACACGCTGGGCAACGGTAATAACGCTTTGCGCTAATCACGTAAACCATTCCACTGCTAAAAATCAATAGATTAGAGATCAATATCGCTAGGTTGTTTTCAGTGGGTATTGCCCAAGCCATTAACAAGCAAGCGCAAAAAATAATGAACAACATCGGAAAAATACCGCGCAACACGAATGTTTTTTTACGCCGACTAAATTCCGCTATAGATAATTCTGCTTGCATAACTGTGTTCCTTTTCGACGGAACGAGAGATTAGCATTTTTATGGACAGGTTTGAATCGCCTTTTGTCACTGACCTGCATGTGGTTATACTCTTCAAAAGCTGATGATTTTTAGATACTAGGAGAAAGCTCCTACATCACTACTCCATACTTCAGCTTAACCTTAAACCGCAGTTGAACCACATAAGCAACGGCTGGTGTATTTGCCAGTCTTAAATGTTTTGCTTTTCTCTGTGTCTCTGTGGTGAGGTTTTTCGGCTTAACCGACTTAGGAACATGCTGATTTATAGACCATGATGTCTTTCGCCATTTTCTTTGTATTCGGAGTATGGCTGTTGCAGCAACAGGCAACGTTGCCTAATTCCTCTCTAGCTTGGTGCTTGCTCGCCATTGTACCCGCGCTGTGGCTAGCACAATGGTCGCCCCGTGCGTCTGCCACTCGTTACACTCTACTGCTCTTGTTCACGCTAGTTAGCGGTTTTTTCTATGCCTCATGGCTGGCACATGAGCATCTTGCCGATTCCTTGCCAAGCTCATGGCAGGGACGCAATATCACGCTTGTCGGGGTGGTGGCTGAAATGCCACGGCAGCATAAACGCGGCTTGAGCTTTGCATTTGACGTGGAAAGTGTCAGCACAGCTGATGCTCACGTCCCCCAGCATATTTTACTTTCCACCTATCGTTATAAGAAGTCCACACCACTAAGCCTTCATGCAGGTGAACGCTGGCAGCTAACAGTACGTTTAAAACAGCCACACGGCACGAGCAACCCATTTAACTTCGACTTTGAGGCATGGACACTAGAGCGTAATTTGCGCGCAGTCGGCTATGTGTATAACAAGGCTGATAATCGACGCCTTGATGCGCTGGTGTTCTCCATAGGCTACGCTATTGAACGCCAGCGCGAAGCAGTTCGTGCGCACTTTCAAAACACGCTGGGTGATGCGCCCTATACAGGGGTATTAAGTGCGCTCGCCATCGGTGACCAGAGCAGCATTTCTCCCGTGCAATGGCAGGTATTCACCCGCACTGGCGTGAATCATCTGATGAGCATCTCCGGCTTGCATATCACCATGCTAGCAGGTTTCGCTTTTGCGCTGACGTATTGGCTGTGGCGGCGCAGTGCAACACTCACCTTGCGCCTACCTGCTCGCAAAGCTGCTGCATTAATCGGTTTCTTAGTAGCGCTGAGCTATGGGCTATTAGCAGGATATGGTGTGCCAGCACAACGCACTGTTTACATGCTAGCGACAGTAGCACTTGCCTTATACTCATCGCGCAACATTGCGCCTTCGCAAGTGCTCGCGGCGGCACTCATGGTAGTTACCTTATCCGATCCATGGGCCGTGATCTCGCCCGGATTCTGGCTATCATTCGGCGCAGTGGCACTTATTTTCTACATTACGGCTAATCGGCTAGGCACACAACATTGGCTGATTGAATACGCCCGCGTGCAATGGGCGATGAGCATAGGGTTGATTCCACTCTTACTTGGCTTGTTTCAACAGATCTCCCTAGTATCGCCGCTTGCCAACGCCTTCGCCATTCCTTTGGTTAGCTTCATCATCGTGCCGCTAACCTTGCTGGGCGCACTATTGCCTTTCGACTGGCTGCTGCAACTGGCACATCAAAGTATGAGTGTGTGCATGAGCGCCCTGCAATGGCTAAACAGCCTGCCTGTTGCGGTATGGACACAGCATGCCCCACCCGCATGGAGTGTTGTTATCGGTATGCTCGGTGTGTTCTGGATTTTATTACCCAGAGGGTTTCCTGCGCGCGGGCTGGGAGCTCTCATGCTGCTGCCCATGTTTACTATTCCCCCTAAATCACCAGACATAGGCGCTGCACGCCTAATCATATTCGACGTGGGACAAGGCTTAGCAGTCGCAGTAAAAACGCACAACCATGCCCTACTCTATGACGCAGGGCCAAACTTCAATGGCGACGCAGACAGTGGCAATCGCATCATCGTCCCAGCATTGCGCGGTCTCGGCATTGCACAACTGGACGGACTGATCCTCACCCACAATGACAGCGACCACACAGGTGGTGCGAGTTCGGTGCTGCAAGCAATGCCCACAACTTGGGTTTCCTCTTCATTAAAGCGTTCCCATAAGATTTTGCAGCCAGTACTAGATAGCCGACGCTGTGTTGCAGGACAAAAATGGGATTGGGATGACGTGCATTTTGAAATATTGCATCCATCTTTAGCGAGTTACGAGCAACAAAAAATTCGTGACAACGAACGCAGCTGTGTCCTGCGTATCAGTATTGGCAAGCATAGTGTGTTACTCGCAAGTGATATTGAAAAAGGATCTGAGCGGCAGCTATTAAATACGTATCGAGACAAGCTTCCTGCCACATTGCTCATTGCCCCTCACCATGGCAGCAAGACCTCATCAACCCCCGCCTTTGTACAAGCCGTACATCCACACTATGTCCTATTCACTATGGGTTACCGCAACCGCTACCACCATCCCTACCCACAGGTATATGCACGTTATCGCGATGCAGGCAGTGAGCGATTACGTTCTGATGCAGACGGCGCAATCATTGTAAATATGAATAAAGAGAATTTTAGCGTGGAACGCTATCGCCACAGCCATGCACGGTATTGGCAGCAAAAAATGAGCATTGATTGAGACTCGGAGAGCCACGGAATTTCACTTAGCTCCTACTAACAGATATTACAGTAGCTAATTCGCAGTTTCATCCAGCCTTGAATCACTCAAATGGCGGAGTAAAAACTCCGTCAACTGATCCACTGCTTTCCCCGCATGTTGACTTCCCGTATCCAAAACCAGCTCAGGCGCTAGCGGCGTTTCATAAGGCGATGAGACACCAGTAAAGTTATTAATCGCCCCACTCGCAACTTTGGCATACAAGCCTTTCGGATCGCGCTCCTTGCAAACAGCAAGAGAGGCGTTGCAATAAACCTCAATGAAGTCTTCCTCAGGAATAGATTGCCTAACCTTGTCGCGCGCAAGTCGAATAGGTGAAACCAGTGCCACAATCACTACCACCCCTAGTTCGAGTAATAATTTGGCAAGCTCGCCTGTCCTGCGCACATTTTCATTTCTATCAGATACTAAAAAGCCAAGATCTGCACACAAGCCGTGCCGGATGTTGTCACCGTCCAGCACTGCGGTTTGAAACCCTAAGCTGTGCAAATTCGCTTCAACGGCATGGGCAATGGTAGATTTTCCAGAACTTGGTAGGCCGGTCAACCAAACAACAGCACCCCGATGAGTATTCTTTTTCTCATGCTGTGCTCGCGTGACTGAACCCGTGTGCCACACTACATTTTCTGAGGTTTTAGAGCTAATAGTCATAGCGTATATTAATTATTTTGTGGCTAATGTATATGGTAATAACCGTTATGATCCCGAATCTAATTATCCGATTAGTCGAAATCAATCCCAATTATATATAGCGTTGCAGCATTCGCACCATAGCTAAATGAAGCATTAAGATGAATTAAGGCAAGCTCGGTTCACTGTTGACGAATTTCACAAAGTCTCCAGCAGTAAGAGGGCGACTGAAAAAATAACCTTGCACTTCATCACAACCCCGAATGCGTAAAAAGTCGAGTTGTTCCAAAGTCTCCACGCCTTCCGCGATTACTTTTAAGTCCAACCTATGCCCAAGGCCAATAATTGAACGCACAATGGCGGCATCACTAACATCCGTCTCGATGTCACGCACAAAGGATTGGTCGATTTTAAGTTTGTGTACGGGAAGGTTTTTCAGGTAGCTCAAACTGGAGAAGCCCGTGCCAAAGTCATCAATGGACATTTTCACCCCCAGCTCGTGCATACGCGTCAAAAAGCTCATGGCGAGTTTGGTATCCCCCATCATGATGCCTTCAGTGATCTCCAACTCCAGACTATCAGGAGCCAAGCCAGTTTCTTCCAAAATCGTCTCGACAATCGCAGCAAGGTTCTGTTGGCGCAATTGGAGTATCGACAAGTTCACCGCAATCGGGAACACTTGCATACCCTGTTTTTGCCAAGCGGCAAAACGCCAACACGCCGTACGCAAAACCCATTCACCAATGGTTATGATTTGCCCAGTTTCTTCAGCGACGGGAATGAAGTCTGCGGGAGAAATATAGCCCTGCTCTGGGTGCTTCCAGCGCAGCAAAGCTTCTGCACCACATATTTTACCAGTCATCAGATCCACCTGAGGCTGATAGACCAGCGTAAACTCATCCTGATCCAATGCAATACGTAAATCTTTTTCCATCTGAAAGACACGATTGGCACGGAAGTGCATTTCGGGCGTAAAGAATTTATAGTTATTGCGTCCGTTTTCTTTAGCGCTATACATCGCTGCATCGGCATTTTTCATCAACACGTCAATTTCAGTTGAATGTGTTGGGTATAGCGCAATCCCGATGCTGGCATAGGTGGAGATCATCTGCCCATTCAGATCAAATGGTATCGCAAGCTTCTTAAGCACCTTGTCGGCAACCAATGCCACTCCCTCTTCACCCGTTTCACGTAGTAATATAATAAATTCATCCCCGCCGATACGCGCCACGGTATCTCCTTCACGCACACAAGACTCCAGACGTTGCGCAACGGATTTCAACAGCATATCTCCTACTGAATGCCCCATCGAATCATTGATATACTTAAAGCGATCAAGATCTAAGAAAAGCACTGAAAACAAAGTGCTATCACGGTGCGCCGTCGCGATCATCTGACCTAAACGGTCGCGCAACAATGTCCGGTTTGGCAGACCCGTTAGCACATCGTAATACGCCAGTACATGAACATTTTTATCGTATTCTTTACGCTCGGATATATCGCTAGAAATGGACACATAATGAGTGACGATGCCTTGTTCGTTCTTCACCACATTAATCGTCATGAGCTTGTCGAACTGTTTGCCGGATTTGTGTTGGTCTATAATCTCGCCCTGCCAGATCCCGTCATCATTGATCGACTGCCACATCTCCCGATAAAACGCATCATCATGTTGCCCCGAAGACAGCACGCTCGGATTATGACCAGATATCTCTTCCAAGCCGTAACCTGACATATTGGTAAAGGCTTCGTTTAAGGCCACGATGTTGTTATTAACATCCGTAATCAAGATAGCCTCAGAAGTGCTTTCAAACACCTTTGCAGCCAAACGCAATTGCTCTTCTTCGCGCTTGCGCTGACTCACATCACGAATAAACGCACTAAATTCCAACTGTTCGCTTATCTTAATCCGAGTAACTGCCAGTTCGATAAACAGAATATGTCCATCCTTGTGCAAACCCTCAATTTCAATCCGTGAATCTAATACATTGGACTCCGCGTCTTGCAATGCGCGCTGCATACCTTTTTGATGCGCTTCACGATATTGTTCAGGAATAATCGTCTCACTCAATACACGACCGATTGCCTCATCGTGCTCCCAACCAAATATGTGCGTCGCTTGCTTATTCCAACCCGCAATTCGCCCCTGTCTATCCATCTGAATAACGGCATCCAATGCAGTGTCTACGATCGCCTGCTGCATCTGCTGGCTTTCGCGCAGGGCAATTTCAGCTAATTTACTCTCGCTAATATCCGTTACCGTGCCGATGCCTGACACGGGTTTCCCCTGCATATCGAAATCTAATTCGGCCTGCTCCCGCACCCATTTAAGTTCACCCTTCACTAGGATGCGATGTTCAATATCGTAATCAACGCCATGCAGTGCCGCTTTCCAAGCTCGCATCACTTTACGTACATCTTTCGGGTGAACAAATTCCAGAAAGCTTTCTAAGGTCAACGCAGCATCCTGATGGACACCGAACAACCGGCAAGCTTCGTCCGAGCAGATAAGCTTATTTTTGCCAATATCCAACTCCCAACTGCCGACATTTGAAACGTGTTGAGCGCGTTTTAAATTTCGTTCACTACGTTCAAGGCTGATACGCGCGCGATTGCGCTGGTAATTGACCGCCGATAGCGTGACACCGAGGATACTCAGAACAATGGTAAAACCCCACAGCTCGAGTACATTGCTAGGCCCATAACTACTAAAAAATCCCTGTCCTGCCGAGGCGCTGAATAAAGCACTTAATGAAATAATCAATAATGTGACACTAACCACTCGCGAATTAAAACTCAGTGCAGCCCATACCACCATAGGCAATAACATAAACACCCTGAATTGGCGTCCAAACAGATCAAAACTCAAATTCGTAAATATAAATAAGCACATCAACAGCAAAATACCGAACATCAAGATTGCTTGCTTACGATATACGGGAGTCCAGGCAAATGGGCGGTGGCGTAAAATCGAGATGACAGCCGGAGCAAACAACACGACTCCCAGCGTATCGCCCATCCACCAGAACAAGGTAGTCTTTCCGTACTGGCTCCAGCTAATTTCTCCGGCCCATTTTAGGCACAGCACACCAATTACAGCCCCCAGCAAAGCACTAACAATGCCGCCACGCCACATCAAACGAAAGATCGCGCTCGCCTCATTTAGATCGACTGAAAAGCGTGCATAGCGGCTTAACAGATAAGCGCCCAGCAAGGCTTCCAAAGTGCTCGCGCTCGCCATACCCAACACCGGCAATACAGGCAATTCCGCAGACCAGTTTACAAGCAAAGAGCCTAGGAACACACCCGGCCATAACCTTACGCCATATATCAATAAAACAGCGAGTGCAATACCGGAAGGAGGCCAAAATACCGTGACGGAGTGTTCCAGCAAGGCAAGAGAAAGACCTATTTTGGCAGTGATGAAATAAGTTAGCGCTAGTAGAGCGCCTTTCATCCAGTCATTATTTAGAATTTGTTTATTCACCTCAAACAGCCATAAAGCTGATTGCGGTACTGAGATAAGGGATTAGGAGAAAGAACTTCAAATTGCCTCGGCATTTCAAACCTCTCCATTCTCCCCTCCCTTTTCATTTAGTCTTGCAGCGCTTTACTAACTGCTTCAACGATTTTTTTAGCATCACCAAACACCATCATGCTCTTGTCGAGATAAAACAGATCATTATCCAAACCTGCATACCCTGTTGCCATACTACGTTTAACAATCAGAATAGTACGTGCTTTATGTGCTTCTAAAATCGGCATGCCATAAATCGGACTAGCCGGATCGGTTTTAGCTGCGGGGTTAACCACATCGTTCGCGCCAATTACCAACACCACGTCGGTATCAGAGAAATCACTATTAATCTCATCCATCTCTACTACTTGATCATAAGGCACTTCGGCCTCCGCAAGCAGTACATTCATGTGACCCGGCATACGCCCAGCCACGGGATGAATAGCGTAACGCACCCGCACGCCCTTCTCGATAAGCATTGTGGACATTTCATTGATAGCATGCTGCGCCCGCGCTACCGCCAAGCCATAGCCGGGCACGATGATAACGGAGTCCGCATTACCCATCATGAACGCCGCATCATCCGCGCTACCGCTACGATACGTGCGTTGCACCGTATCACCACTAGCCACCTCTGCTTCACCTCCGAAGCCGCCCAAAATCACATTAAAGAAAGCGCGATTCATCGCTTTACACATGATATAAGACAAGATTGCACCAGAACTACCGACCAGTGAACCCGCGATAATCAGCATATTGTTGTTCAAGGTAAAACCAATTCCTGCGGCGGCCCAACCTGAGTAGGAGTTCAGCATCGACACCACCACCGGCATATCCGCGCCGCCGATAGGAATAATCAGCAGCACACCCAGCAACAGGGCGATAGCCGTCATAATCAAGAATGGAGTCCAGCTAGGACTTAGAAAGAACGCGACACCAAAACCAAGCATCGCAATGCCTAAAGCTAAATTGAACCAATGTTGACCGACAAAACGTATCGGCCTACCAGAAAGCTTTCCTGAAAGTTTGCCAAAAGCGATGATAGAGCCGGTGAAAGTAATCGCGCCAATGAATGTACCGATGAATAGTTCAATGCGGTTAGTGGCATGCAGTAACTCGCCGGGCAGCGCAATGCCATACGCCACAGGGTTATTAAATGCCGACATGGCGATAAGCACTGCCGCCAGCCCCACAAGGGAATGCATAGCCGCAACCAACTCAGGCATTTCCGTCATTTGAATCCGTTTGGCAACTATCGCGCCTATACTGCCGCCAACCGCGATAGCCAACAAGATATACATCACATTATGAGTAATGCTCAGCGTAGTCAGCACAGCGATTGCCATACCTACCATACCAAACAGATTGCCGCGTCGTGCAGTCACCGGAGAGCTTAAACCCTTAAGCGTCAGGATGAACAGAACCGCAGCGACGAGATAAGCAATTGCAACAGAATTAGCCAACATTTTGATTCCTTAATTTCCAATTCGGAGTGAGATGCATTGGGAAGGGTAAAGGAGGAAGGGAGAAGGGTAAACCCAGCGCCTTTATTTCGGAGAGACGGTTTTACCCTTCCCCCTTTACCCTTCCCTCTTCCCCCTTATCCCTTCTCTCTTCCCGTTTTTTTACTTACTTTTCTTCTTAAACATTTCCAGCATGCGCTGGGTAACAAGGAATCCGCCGAATACATTAATCGAGGCTAAGCCCACTGCCAGCAAACCCAACACCGTGCCAACATCCATTTCCATCGGCCCTGCGGCTAACATCGCGCCAACAATAATGATGCCGGAGACTGCATTAGTCACAGCCATCAGCGGCGTATGCAAAGCAGGGGTAACATTCCACACCACGTGATAACCGATAAAAATCGCCAGCACAAACACGGTGAGATTCATAACAAAGGGATCAACTCCACTCATACAACTACTCCTTAGTAAATACTGCGTGAGACGTGAAGCGTGAAATGTGAAACGTGAAATGTGAAAACCAGCTGATTTTACGTTTCACGCCTCATCCATCACGTTTCACATTTCACTATTTCCCTACCACCGCCCCATCAATAGCAATCAGCGAACCTGCGATGATGTCATCTTCAAGATTGATATTAATCGCACCGCCATTCTTGGGGTCACACAGCAAATTAATAAAATTAAGTAAGTTACGCGAATACAAAGCGCTCGCATCTGCGGCCACCAGCCCCGGCAAATTATCTTCGCCACATAGGATAACACCGTGTTTAACCACAGTCTTGCCCTGTTCAGACAAAGGACAGTTTCCGCCTGCTTCAACCGCCATATCCACGATCACCGAACCAGGCTTCATGGACTGAACCATTTCTTCTGTCACCAATACTGGCGCAGCTCTACCGGGAATCAACGCCGTGGTAATAACAATATCTGCCAGAGCGATACGCTTGGCAACTTCCAATTTCTGGCGTTCCATCCACGTTGCTGGCATCGGCTTTGCGTAGCCACCTACACCTTTGGCACATTCGCGCTCTTCATCGGTTTCAAAAGCTACGTCAATGAATTTTGCACCTAGCGATTCAACCTGCTCTTTCGCAGCAGGACGCACATCAGATGCTTCAATCACGGCCCCCAGTCGCTTAGCTGTTGCAATGGCTTGCAAGCCTGCCACACCGACACCGAGAATCACGACGCGCGCGGCCTTAACCGTACCTGCGGCAGTCATCAACATGGGTATAAAACGTTTATACAGATTAGCGCCAACTAGCACGGCTTTGTAACCGGCAATATTAGCCTGTGATGACAGCACGTCCATCGCTTGAGCACGCGAAGTGCGCGGTAACTTTTCCATCGAAAATGCGGCAATACCTTGCTTGGCATACGCCTCGACCAAATCCGCTTGAAAAGGTGATAGCAGACCGACTAACACTGTTTTGGCTGGCATTTTTGCCAACTCATCGGCGCTAGGTGCCTTCACCTTAAGAACAATCTCGGCCTGTGCGTACAACTCACCTAAGCCGACCAAGTTCGCCCCAGCAGCCTGATATTCATCGTCAGGAATGCTCGCAGATTCACCCGCACCACGTTGTACAAACACCTGGTGTCCAGTTGCTTGCAGCTTCTTTACTGTTTCCGGTGTCGCAGCGACACGGGTCTCACCTGCGCGCGTTTCCTCAGGAATACCTATACGCATGGAGTTCCTCCTCTAGATTGCATCTTTGAAAAACGCCCGGCTTGGCCGGGCGCTATCTATAAATTCACGGGCGTAATTATATACGAGCTTTTGAAGATACGATGCCTCTGTAACAACAGTGCTACACAGAATCCATCGTATTCGAGTAAGACATAGCGCTGAAAAATACACGCCTTATAATAATGGGTATTAATTCGATCTGTGTATTATTGAAAAAAATCATTAGCTCAGCGGCATTAGGGCCGCGCCGCGCGCCTTTTCTCCCGCCAAAAACACTCCAAATATGGCCCGTAGTTATTTCACGCCTAAGGTCAAAAACGAGAGTTTACTCACACCCGATTTCTGCGCGATGGACATAATCTGTGCCACCCGCCCATAATTCACCGCCTCATCAGATTGAATTTGTAACTGGAACTGCGGATCAGCAGCTCGGATTTTCAATATTGCAGCCAACGCCTGATCGCTTAATCGTGTCGAATCCAATGCAACTTCACCCTTGGCATCAATGACCAGACTGACTTTTTGCAGCTTATCATTATTTGCCAGCGATTCGGTTTTGGGCAAATTCACTTTAAGTGATTGAGGCGCTAGCAAAGGTGCCGTAATAATAAACACCACTAACAAAACCAACATCACATCCACCAGAGGCGTGACATTAATTTCACTCATCATACTACCCTGCTGCGATCCATTCCCGAAAGCCATGTTTACACCTTGTAGTCGTGCTTAGCGGACAAACGAATAAAATCATGCGCAAAATTTTCCAACTCAGTAACCTGCACCCGCAAACGGCGTAAAAACAGGTTATAGACCAACACCGCAGGCAAGGCCGTAGCAATACCAACCGCCGTAGCGACCAGTGCTTCACCGATAGGGCCTGCCACGATATCCAGCGAGGCGGAGCCGCTTTTTCCAATGTCTTGCAGCGCGTGCATAATGCCCCACACCGTACCAAACAGCCCGACAAACGGAGCAGTGGAGCCAATAGTTGCCAACTCTGCTAGGCCGCGCTCGTAATAGCGCTGTAAGTTTTCCAACTGTTGACGCAACTGCCTTTCCAGAACATCTTGAGGCATACCAATATGCTTCAGATCTGGGTGCGCCTCATTCAAGTTTTTCAATTCCTGAAAACCTGCTTTCGCCAAATGTGCAAAGTCACCTTGTCCGTTGCGCGCAACTTCGGCTGCGGATATCCAATCTCGAACATTCCAAAAATCCTGCTTAAAGGCGCGGTTCAACTTGCCGACTTTTATCTGCTGCCATACTTTAAATATCGCGATAGACCAAGTCGCTATCGACAATATGATCAACAGAAACAAAGCCGCAGCGACAACCGGAGATCCTACAGAAAACAAACCACTCATGCTTGCAGACCTTCCAAAAAATATTGGAGATAACTATAACCTTAAACAGGCGAGCTAGTCAGTTATTCTGACTCATCCAGCCATTAGCACTACTGATATCGTAAAGCCTCAATAGGATCAAGTTGTGCGGCTTTTTTTGCGGGATAAAACCCGAAAAACACCCCCGTCACCGCCGCCACGCCGAAGGCAATTAAAACGGACATCCAAGAAATTATCGCCGCTGTTTCGCTCAGCGCATTCACCAGTAAAGCAGCACCAATCCCAAGCAGCACCCCGATACAGCAGCCTACGACCGAGATAATGATTGCCTCAAGTAGGAATTGCAGCATGATATCTTTCTCGCGTGCACCGATTGCTAAGCGGATACCAATCTCGCGCGTGCGCTCCGTCACCGACACCAGCATGATATTCATAATGCCAATACCTCCCACCAACAGGGAAATTGAAGCAATAGCTCCCAACAGCATAGACATAACACGGGTACTTTCCGCAGCGGACTCGGCTACCGCCGTAAGGTTACGCAGATAAAAATCGTTATTCATACCTTCGCGGAGGCGATGGCGCTGACGTAATAGAGCAATCATCTCCTCTTCCACTGACTGCATAATATCTAAAGAACTGGCTTGCACCATCACCATACGCACTGAGCCTGGAAATTGACTGCCAAATACCTGACGCTGCGCAGTAGTCAAGGGAATCAGGATGGTATCGTCCTGATCTCGCCCATCCATTCCTTGGCCTTTTAACCCAAGCACACCGAGCACAACAAATGGGCTTCGACGGATACGTATTGTCTTGCCGACCGGATCTTCATCACCGAACAGATTCTGCGCGGCGGTTTGCCCTATCAACGCAACACGCGTGCCCGAACGCACATCCGAATTAGTAAAGCTAGCACCAGACACGACAGGCCAGGATCTTGCCCGCAGATAACCCGGTGTCGTACCAATGACCGAAGCATTCCAATTGTTCGAGCCGTAGATAAGCTGCGCACTACCGGGATGAATGGGCGCAACGGCCTGCACGCCGGGCAATTCAGCTATCGCGGCAGCATCAGCCGCCTTCAATGTATAGCCGCCACCGCCGCCAGAGCGCGCCCCGCCTGTCGAATGACTTCCTGCAAGCAGAATAAACAGGTTGCTCCCCATTGCTTTGATGCTCTGCTGAATGGCATATTGCGCGCCCTGCCCTATCGACATCATCAGCACCACTGCGCCCACGCCGATCACCATCCCCAGCATGGTCAAAAAAGTGCGCAAGCGATTCGCCCCCATAGCGCGCCAAGATTCGCCAAGCATCGCAAAAAACATTTAAAAACCTCCACCACAGAGACACAGAGGCACAGAGAAATTCAAAACATCATAACAATCCGGCCTATGTGTCTCAGTGTCTCTGTGGTGAAATTCTTTTTTCAGCTTCATGCCACCTCCCCATGCTGAGTGGCATGATCGCTAACAATACAGCCGTCGAAAAATCGCACCTGGCGCTTGGCATGTTGTGCGATATCTTGCTCGTGAGTCACTAAAACGATGGTAATGCCTTCCTGATTCAGCGACTCAAACAAGGCCATCACTTCTTCGCTGGTATGACTATCAAGATTTCCGGTCGGTTCATCGGCCAGCAATAGGCATGGCTGATTAATCAATGCGCGTGCAATCGCCACGCGCTGCTGCTGCCCGCCAGATATCTTGTTAGGCATGGAATCAAAGTATTTTTCCAACCCCACTTTACTCAATATATCTCGTGCACGTTGCATCCGCTCCTCGCGCCCTACACCACAATAAATCAGCGGCAAAGCCACATTTTCCTGCAAAGACATACGCGGCAACAAATTGAAGCCCTGAAATACAAAACCAATGGTGCGATTACGCAACAAGGCCAATTCATCTTTACTCAGCAATCCAACCGCGCGCCCATCCAATGCATACTCACCCGCACTCGGCGCATCCAAGCAACCGATAATATTCATGAATGTTGACTTACCGGAACCGGATGGCCCCATGATTGCGACGAACTCGCCTGACTCGATGCGCAGAGCGACATCTTTCAAAACAGGAAATTCCCCTGCGGACGTCTGATAAGACTTATACAAAGCTTCAATATGGATCACTGTCTCGCTCATAAGCGGCTAGCCTTTAACATACGCGAGGGCATTTTTGCGTCGGAGGGAGTGAAGGACAGGAGAGCAATCAGAATTCATCAAAACATTCTTCTCCTCTGGCGCGCTTTACTTGATTTCGATTCACTACCAGGAAACGCTTCGCCAAGTACAATTTCCTCACCCAGCTTCAACTCGCCAGTGAGCACCTCCGTATTGCGATTATCTGTTATCCCAAGCATGACACTCACAGGCATTACATTACCCCCTCGCATCACATACACCGTCGCAGATGATGAATCATGTTTCGCCATTTTTGGCTTTGCGGCCGCATTGGAGGGTTTGAAGCGTAACGCGGCATTGGGCACCAGCAGCGCATCATTGCGCTCCTCAACGGCAATATTCACATACGCTGTCATGCCCGGCATTAATATCAGTTCAGGATTATCGACATCCACCACCACATCGTAAGTCACTACATTAGACTGAATCGTGGGAGTGAGGCGCACCTGCCTAACATCGCCTTTGAAATTCTTTCCCGAGAAAGCATCCACAGTAAATTTCACTTTCTGCCCCACACGTATATTGCCAATATCCGCCTCGGCAAAATTCGCATCAATCTGCATCTTGGATAAATCCTGCGCAATCTTGAATAGGGTCGGTGTTTGCAGGCTTGCCGCCACCGTTTGCCCGACATCCACAGAACGATCCACCACCACACCTGACACAGGCGAACGAATTACGGTGTAAGCCAAATTGGCGCGATCTTTTTCCACTGCGGCATGCGACAGTAGCAGCTGTGCCTGCGCCACTTTCTTCCCTTGCACGGCGGTTTCCATCTCCTGCGTCGAGACATAAGCTTGTTCATACAAACTACGCACGCGTGCCTCTTTTGCACTTGCCAATTCAAATGATGCTAGCGCACTGTTTACATTGGCCTGACTCTGTTTTTGCTGCGCCAACAGCAGTGCATCATCCAATTTCAAGAGCACCTGCCCTTGCTCCACTTTGCTATTGAAATCCACATACAATTTTCTCACCGTACCAGACACCTGTGTACCCACGCTCACCAGAGTCACCGGATTGATCGTGCCATTGGCTGAAACAATTTGTTTCAGCTCGCCTTTTTGCACTGTCTGAGTACGATATTGCAGCTTGGAAGTAGGCGCATAGAATTGCTTATATGCAAACACACCCCCGCCTGCGGCAAGGCCGAAAGCGACAACAGCTATGGTTAATTTTACGGACTTCTTCATGGCTGACTCTTTTCTGATAACAATCCTGCATCCAAGCTACCCATTGCCTGAGCTAGGGTAGCTCGGTAAATATTCCAGTTATACGATGCTTGCACCCGTTGTTGCCGTGCCGCAGCCAAAGCACTTTGCGCGACCAGCACGTCGAGCAAACTTCCCATACCCGCCTTGTAACGTGCTGAAGCCACACGCTCGGATTGCTCAGCGCTATTCACCAAATCAGCGCTGCTACGCAGACTCTGTGAAGCGGTTTGTAGATTCTGGTACGCATTCCAAACATCCAGCGCCACCTGATGTTGTAAACGCTCGCCTTGTGCAAGCTTGCTATCCACCTGCGCTCTTGCCGCGCGAATGCGATTCGTCGCTACCCCCCCTGAATAGAGGGGTATGTTTAAATTCAAAGATAAACCATATGAATTGGCTGCGACGAGCATATCACTGCGCGAATTACTTGCGCTTGCGCCAAAGGTAATCGTCGGAAAATCTGCCGCGCGCGCCGTCTCAACATTGGCTTGTGCCGCGTGCAACTGAGCTTGTACCGCTAACAAGTCAGGGCGGCGTTTACGTGCCGATGCAATGAGTGCATCCACATCCTGCTCAAAATTAGCAGGCAAAGTAATCGTACTTGAAGCGAGTAATTTTACGGGTCGATTAGCATCCCATCCCAACACATTGGCCAAATTGCCTTGTGCACTACGCAAACTTCCTTGCGCCTGAATGCGGGTATAAGTCGCCTGTGAAGCTGCCGTCTGCGCCTGCAATTTATCCAAGGGCGCACCTGAACCTAGCGTGCTGCGCAAAGTAGCTGCTTTCAAACTTTCCAGACTGGAACGCTCAGCTTCTTTAGCCGATGCCAACGTCGCCTCAGCCGCTTGTGTCTGATAAAAAGCCTGCACCGCCGCCAGAAACACTGTCTGCACGGTGCTGTCTTGGGTAGCAATTGCAGCCGTCAGCAATTGCCGTGAACTTTCCAAACTTGCACCACGCGCGCCAAAATCATAGATAAGATAGGACAGCGACACCGATACGTTTTTTGTATCAACAGGGGATATAGCTCCCAGTCTGTCACTGCCACTACGCGAAACACTTGCATCGGCATTCAGTGTGGGCAAGTAAGCACCCTGAGCGATTGCCAGTTGCGCCTCCTGATAGCGCGCATTGGCCCAGACTTCGCGGGTTTGCGGATTGCCGCACAAGGCTAGCTCCACCACCTCGATCAAAGCTAAGGAAGTTTCCTCCTCAATCGTTTTACACGGCTCAGGTGGCAAAATCTCATTAGCAAGCGCAGCAGTGCTCACCGCAGCAAAGAGCAAAATCACAACTACTATTTTCTTGCTTAGTAAAAACATATTGGCAAATTAGTCCCCGCCCCAACCGTATACCGAATGACAGTAGTCGCATGGAGTTTGATTATTATGAAACGCGTGACAGCTATTGCATTTATGTTGCCCTTGCTGCAAGGCATGATTAAAAATCCAGTTGGAGCCAATGCTATGGCAGTTATCACAAGAACTCGTATACCCCCTTGCCCCATGAGATGAAGGACGATTAGCCAAGTGACAAGTCAAACAGGTACCGCTCACAACACCAGCATGATTATAAAAGGCGGGCAGCCATGCCGACGTGTTGTGACACTGATCGCAAGTCATCGTTGCTTTCGCCCCCGTATGATTTGCAGGCTTAGCCGTTGCTGAAGAGCCGTTATGACAAGTGGCACAAGAGCCAGGGGTAACACCTATATGATTGTATGCAGCAGGTGACCATCCATACGTATTGTGACATTTATCGCAGGACAGTGATGCTTTCAAGCCGGTATGACTCGCGGGTCTATTCGTCGCTTCCCCGCCATTGTGGCACGTAGCACAGCTTCCCGGCACAACAGCGGCATGGTCGTAAAAAGTGGGATACCAAGCAGAGTATCTATGGCAGGTATCACAGGATGAAGTCAATTTCAGGGGCGAAGTATGGCTAGCTGGACGCCCCGTCGCCAGAACTCCGTTATGGCATTGTGTCGCGCAAGACTTGGGGGCAATAGCCGTGTGATTAAAGCTGGATGGAGTCCAAGAATAGGTTCGATGGCAACGCTCGCAAGACTCGACTACGCGTAGTCCGCTGTTGTGACTTCTGGGTTTACCCGTCGACACAATACCGTTATGGCAAGTTGTACAATTACCCGCCGCCACCTTGCCATGATTAAAACGTGCGCCGCTAAAAGTAACGGTATTGGTATGACAAGTCTCGCACGGATCACTGCTGGCAACGTGATTTCTAGGCATCGTAGTCGCAACTATCCGACCATTAGGGCTATGACATCCCGAACAATTACGCGGCAAGCCCTTAAACACACCACCCGCGTGACAGACCCCGCACTCAACCGCACTGTGTGCACCCGTCAGGGGGAAACCCGTTTGTATATGGGTGAAGTTTTTGGGTGCTGATTGAGTTGTTGTATCAAACATGTCCGCAAAAACGATTACAGAACACAGAGACAACACTAGCCCTGCCAATAGGGTTACAAAACGCTTCATAGTTAATTTCATTTTACGATGCTTTCACTCTCTACTCTATTTACGACACAACTCGTTCACAACCCAACACTGACAAGCGCAATTTAAATTCGTTCACCAAGGACGCTCTAAAATTCATCCCCACATGGCGACGTGCATCATATCAATTTAGTTCAAAGTCACAATCGTAATTCTTCAAACCCAGATGAGGATGATGCCTCCCTCCGTTATAATGCCACGCTATGTCCACTATCCAACTCCTACCCGACCTGCTTATCAACCAAATTGCCGCTGGCGAAGTGATTGATCGCCCCGCTTCTGCCCTAAAAGAATTACTGGAAAACAGTTTAGATGCACGTTCAAGCGAAATTGCGGTGCAATTAGAGGGCGGTGGCATCAAGTTGCTGCGCGTTCGCGACAACGGCGGCGGGATCACACAAAAACAACTGGCACTGGCATTAATGCGCCATGCCACTAGCAAAATCACCTCACTCAGTGATTTACAAAGCGTAGCCAGCATGGGTTTTCGCGGCGAGGCACTGGCCAGCATGGCAGCAGTTGCACAAATTTCGCTGACCAGTCGCCATAGCGAAGCGCCACACGCATGGAAAATTGACAGCGCTGACGGCAGGCAAAGTGAGGTGACTCCAGCCGCGCATGCTTACGGCACGAGCATTGAAATGCGGGAACTTTATTTCAACACTCCAGCACGACGTAAATTTCTCAAAAAAGAAAACACTGAATATGCCTGGTGTGGAGAAACATTTAAACGTATAGCGCTATCGCGTCCCGATGTAGCTTTTTCCTTGCAGCACAATGGACGCATGGTATGGCAACTCCCCTCGCAAAGTTTGTCGCAACGTATTAGCGCGATCCTCGGAGCCGAATTTGGGCAATATGCCGTAAGCGTAGATCGTGAAATTGCTAGCCTGCATTTGTATGGCATCGCTGCCCTGCCCGCCTATTCTCGTTCTTCTCGCGACGAACAATATTTCTTCGTAAACAGTCGCTTCGTGCGTGACAAAGTGTTGATGCATGCGGTGCGCCAATCCTATCAAGACATCTTACATCACCAGCGCCATGCGGCTTTCGTGCTATTTCTCGACCTACCGCCTGAGCAAGTGGATGTCAACGTGCATCCGGCAAAAAGTGAAGTCCGTTTCCGCGAAAGTCAGGGTATCCACCAATTTGTATTCCATGCCCTGCAAGATGCACTAAGTACAACGATGGCAGAAACACCATCCGATGCCATATCGGCAGAAAGCACGTCGCGAAGCTCAGAACAGGCCGTATCCACGAACCACCCTCGCCCCACCTCCTACAATATGGCGCGCACTGCGCAGCAACGTATTCCATTCGCAGGATCACAACAAGCAACTTATCGCCTCTGGGAAGCCCAGACAGAGAAGGGGGAAGAGAGAAGGGAGAAGGGTAAAAACCAAATCGCTTTTGATGCGTCACTTTCTTCCAGCGCTGGAAGCACTCCCCTTCCCCCTTCCCCCTTCTCCCTTCCTGAAGTTGATCACCCTCTAGGCTACGCACTCGCGCAGCTCTCAGGTATCTACATCCTTGCCCAAAATCAAAATGGCATGGTGGTGGTAGACATGCATGCCGCGCATGAACGCATCGTGTACGAGCGTTTAAAGACCGCATTCGACGCACAGCAGATGCCCACACAGCCGCTGCTTATTCCTGTGACATTCAGTGCCGATGCATTCGATATCGCAAGCGCAGAAGAAGAGCAGCAGGCCTTACAACAACTCGGCTTTGAACTGGCACCGATTTCAACCAATACACTGGCGGTACGTGCCATGCCTGCCATGCTCAAGCAAGCCCACGCCGAAGCGGCTGCACGGGAAGTGCTACACGAGTTACGCGAATTCGGCGCGAGCCGCGCGCTCACCGAGCGTCGCAATGAATTACTTGCCACGCTTGCTTGTCACTCAGCCGTGCGCGCCAATCAACAACTCAGCTTGCCTGAAATGAATGCCATTCTGCGCGAGATGGAGCTGACCGAGCGTGCTGACCAGTGCAACCACGGGCGTCCGACTTGGTTCCCGATCACGCTGACGGAACTGGATGCGATGTTTATGCGCGGGAAGTAAGCATCTCACTGCCCCCTCGCGTCGTTTTGAGTTGCACACCCTCAAGCTAAAAAGATAGTTCACTGACAGCACATCCCAATGATCTGATGCACGTCACCATAGATTTTTTCAGGCTTGAACAAGCGAAAAAAAGGGAGACCGAAGTCTCCCTTTTCCATATTACATTTGCTTAATAGGTAATGCTTACCCCATTTCAGACTAAATATTTCTTAGAACAATGCTTCTAACAAGAACGTTGTTGCAGTTTTACCAGCAGCAGGTGCTACAGGTGCATTCCAAGCATCGCCAGACTGAGTTGTGTAGTTCATGGTCAACGCGATATTTTGCGCCAAGTCATATGAAGCACCAATCATAACAGCATTATCAGTCAAACCCTTTGTCTTAGCCATACGCAGAGCACCTTGCAGACTTGTCTGAGGCATGAATTCCAATGTAAACGCTGTGTTCAGAGATGTACGTGTATCTGCTTTACTGGCGTTAAACGTATTCTGGTTACCAGTTGCTGCTGAAGCTGCGGCAGTACCGTAAGAAACGTACACACCTAGAGGCATTGAACCCACTTCACCTTGTGCCTGAGCATCAAGAATGGTCAAGTCATTCTTCACATTAGTTACCGTGCTTTCACCGCCGAAACGCTGAACACCAAAGCCCATATCAAAACCAGCCATATCTGCGTTATATACGGCACGCAAATAGTTGAGATTTAATGAAGAAGCACTAGTTACACTATCGTTACCTGCTTGCTCATATAAACCAAAGTTTACAAAGCCAGAAGCGTTATTGACAACGAAAGAAGCACCTGTTGCGGCTGTAGCTGTTCCGAAGTATTGAGCTGCGGAAAATGCGTTAACATGCTGACCTGAAGGACCTCCATTGCCCATCAATTTATGCGTAGCTGCAGCACCAGTGTTCAAAGTTTCAAAGCTGTATGCAACCCCTTGACCCGTGCTGGAGTGAATGACTACACCCATACGAGAATCACCAACCGGGAACAACATCGCAACTTTCATACCGCCAACCGAGCCAGCTTGATCTGCTGGAGCACCAGCACCACCACCGCCCAGACCCGCTTCAGCAATAAAACCTGCAAAGTCAGAAGCACGCCCACCCATAAACAAGGAGAATTCACCACCTGTTGATGGCACTTCGATATTATAGGTATTGTTGCCTGCAACGCTGGACTCATTGCTAATTGCAGTAGTCGTATAAATAGCCATATTGACACGATCAGGAATGCTCAAGTTATCGCCTTCAACTTTTTCTTGTGCGCCCATCATGGTAAAGCCGCTAGACTTAAATGCACGTCCAAAACCGTTCAGCAAAGGAAAGTGCTGGAAGTGACAAGCAGAGCATGCCATGCCAACTTGACGGGCAAATGCTGGAACAGCAGATGCTTCAGGGGCGAATACAGTTGCGGCCAAAACACCTGCCATAGTCAGTACAATCTTCTTCATTGCGTTTCTCCTCCAGAATTATGAAATCTAAATCTTCCCAACCAAATATGTCCTCGTGCGGCTGGGCATTTCGAGCTACTTGCACAAGACGGAGGCGATGCTAGCAATGGAGGCGTTAAAATTTCGTAAAGAAAATGATCAAATGTTACAATTTTGCAACATTTGAAATAAAAAATAGATGCGTAGTGAATTGAGTAAAAAATTCACAGCATAAGCCGCGACCTGGCTGACACAGTTGCCAGCCTAAATCGAGATCTAGTTGTTTCATCAGAGGCACAGAGTAGAGACACGCGATAAACTTAAGTTGGTCGAGACGGAAGTAAAGAGGGGGGCGCCGCACAGTTGATCAATAGCGGCATTGATGGGCCTAGAATAAACAGTTATCCGCAGATTTCACAGGTTAAACAACATCCAATACTGCGCTTCTAAATCGTCTACCGGGCGCGAATGCGTACATCTACAAGCACTTGAAAATCTGCGTTAATCTGAGAAATCTGCGGATTGAACTATGATTTTTATCATGAAACAACTAGATATTTCACTAAACGTAGAAAGCCAGCAAGTGTCTGATTGCTGCATAAATGAACGCTCTAAGGGTTCGTCTATTTAGACGTAAAATCAATCTCTACTGTGGTTCCAGCGCCCTGCTTACTATCAATAGAGATACGCCAGCCGTAACGATCACATATCCGCTTTACCAACGCCAGTCCTACACCTGCACCTGCGCTTGTTTCACCTTTATAGTGGCGCTCAAAGATATGCTGCAAAACTTCATCTGACATACCAAACCCAGTGTCACTAACAACTAAGCGTTGTGCTGCCAATCTAAGCAACACGCTACCATTTTGTGTATTGAAGAATGCATTGCGCATCAGATTGCTAATCACAATTTCTAACAAAGAGCGCTCCGCAGCCAAATGTAGCGTATCGACCAGCTCAACTTCCAAACGAATCGGGCGATCGACAATCAAGTGCCGATGTCGATCAACACAAGCGTGTACAACCTCGCTCACATCACAATCATTGTGGGTGGGAATATTTTCACTAACCAACATCAGTAAGGCATTGGTTAAGTCGATCATATCGCGTATTGCACGCTTAATTCGATCTACTCTCTCCTGTTGCTTCACTGATAATTTGTCATCCTGCTCAAAGACCTCGACCGTCCCCTGAATAATCGCCAGAGGTGTGCGTAACTCGTGGCTTACATCGGTCGTAAAATAATTTTCGCGCTCTACGAAATTCCTTATACGACTCAAATAACGCTCAAATGCGCGCGCCAATTCACCCACCTCGTCATCACGACCAATTTTAAGCAGGGACAGATGAGCATCCCCCGGATCAGCCTGTGTCACCTGCTCTGTTAAGCGAGTTAATGGACTAATCATGCGCAAAGCCAACCAAAAACCAGCACCTGCCGAGACCGTGGTCATGAGAAAAACAAATACCAACAAAATACTCAAAAAGTTTGCTTCGCGGAGGTTTTGACTATCCACATCAAACAACATGAAATAGCGCGCACCATTTCTATCTGCGACCAAGACCCGGTAATCAATTCGATCAATGATAACAAGGTCGTAAATACCCGGAAGTAGCGATTTCACTTCAGGAGGCACGCTCTCTATTGACTCTGCATCTGACAGAACATAGCCTTTAATAGACACCGTATTAGGCGGAACAAATTCGGGATTACGCGCATGCCTTGCGACAGAATCATCCAATTCTGCTCGCAAAGTTTCGTCCATAAGCTTTTTACCCATCTCGTGCTCTGCTAGATAGATGACCACTGAAAACAGCACACTTAGCAATGCACCAAACACAGCGAAAGCTAAGGCTACACGAAAGCGTAGGCTATTACTCAGACGCATCAGGACTCGTGATTTGATAACCAAAACCACGGACTGTACGCAATAGTTTTCGTTCAAAAGGTTTGTCTATGAGACTTCTCAACAAATGTAGATGTGCTCTGAGTGAATCGCTATCGGGACGGGCATCTCCCCAAACTGCATGCTCAACTTCTTCACGGCTGACTACATTTGGTGAATTCACCATTAACACTTCCAAAATTTTATATGGTATCGGCGGCAAATCGATGAGCGCGCCCGCACGACGAACCGTACAAGCTAGCGGATTCAGGCTGAGGTCTTCGATTACCATTCTTTCTTTAAGCTTGGACTCAATACCGCGCCTGAGCAAAACCCGCAGGCGCAACTCAACTTCGCGCAATTCAACGGGTTTAACCAGATAATCATCAGCTCCTGCTTCCAAGCCAATAATTTTATCTTCCAGTGAGTCTCGCGCGGTAATCATTAAGATCGGGGTATTCTTATTGCTCGCTTCATTAAATTTTCTGCACAGCGTGATGCCATCCATTCCCGGCAGTACAAGATCAAGAATAATAGCATCGTATTGATTAGTCAGTGCTAATCGCAGTCCGGTAATACCGTCAGCAGCCGCATCAACAACATGGCCTTTGACCTCTAAAAAATCAAACATATTTGCCGCAAGATCGCGATTATCTTCAATAATCAGTACACGCATAAATAGCTCCCCAAGAACACTCAATGAACTTTCAAGGCGAGCATCTTACACTGGCTTTGCTAAAATAAAAAAGAGGAGACCGAAGTCTCCCCTTTTTTACTACATTTGCTTAATGGGTAATGCTTATCCCATTTTAGACAAAGTATTTCTTAGAACAATGCTTCGAACAAGAATGTTGTTGCATTTTTACCACCTGTATCAACAGTCCATGCATCGCCAGACTGAGTTGTGTAGTTTACGCCTAGAGCAACGTTCTGCGCCAAGTCATAAGTTGCACCAATCATAACTGCATTGTCAGTTAGGCCAGCAGTATTAGCTGAACGAATAGCACCTTGAACAGTTGTAGCATGAGCGAACTCTAATGTAGCTGCCACGTTCAATGAAGTACGTGTATTAGCAGTGTCTGAGTTGAACGTATTTACGTTAGGTGCTGTATTCGTAGCTGTAGCAACGTCTGAAGCAGCAGCAGTACCGTAAGACACATAAACACCTAGAGGCATACTACCAACTTCGCCTTGAGCCTGAGCATCAATAATGGTCAAGTCATTTTTCTTTGATGTAATTGTGCTCTCACCGCCGAAACGCTGAATACCAAAGCCCATATCAAAGCCAGCGATATCTGCAGTGTACACGGCACGCAAGTAATTCAAGTTCAGTGCAGGTGCACCTGCAGCAGTTGTATTAGCTTGCTCATACAAACCGAAGTTTACGAAACCAGAAGCATTGTTTGCAACCAATGACACACCTGTTGCAGCAGTATTAGAGTCAAAGTACTGAGCAGCTGAAAATGCTCGAACGTGCTGATTTGTAGGACCGCCATTACCCATCAACTTATGAGTAGCCGCTGCACCTGTATTCATTGTTTCAAAGCTGTATGCCGCGCCCTGACCCTCACTTGTGTGAAGCACAGCACCGATGCGAGCATCGCCAACTGGGAACAATACTGCGATCTTCATAGCCGCAATTGCTCCACCCTGAAGACCCGCTTCAGAGATAAAGCCAACAAATTCAGCACCACGACCGGCGATAAACATATTGAACTCACCACCAGCTGATGGAAGGTTAAAGCCATAATTACTATTGCCAGCAGCAGATGATTCGTTTTCGATTGCTGTTGTTGTGTACATAGCCAAGTTCAAACGATCAGGAATGCTCAGGCCTTCGCCTTCAACTTTTTCTTGCGCGCCGATCATTGTGAAGCCGCTAGACTTAAATGCACGACCGAAGCCATTCAACAATGGAAAGTGTTGGAAGTGACATGCAGAGCAAGCCATACCAACTTGACGTGCGAACGCTGGAACAGCAGATGCTTCTGGTGCAAATACGGAGGCTGCCAAAACGCTAGCCAATGTGAGAGCTACTTTTTTCATTATTTCTCCTCGAGGAAAAAGTTAATTAGGATATTGCTATAGCCGAAATCCCCTTGCAGCTATGGATGCGCAAGATACGGATACGTTAAGTTTATGTCAAAATATTATTGGTCAATTGTTGCAATTTTGCAACAATTGACCAATTTAAAGACGATAAACTCAGGTAAGGAATGGGATGATTATCCACATTGAATTGCTAATAATATATGTCCAGCGAGAGAAGGAAAGTACGGCGATCACGAGATGGGATATAAAAATATGATTACTATCAATCAGTTGAAGCGCCCATCATTGCTGGGCAAAAAATTCAGTAAAACTACGACTCTTCAAGCAAGAGCTGAATTACAGCTCCCGCCAAAGTAAAACCAAATAAAGGTGGCATATAACTAATTGTTCCGTTCACCGCGCGCGGATTTCCCCGTCCCGTTGGCTCCGGCGGAAGCGGGGCGCTAGGGTGCTCGTCTGAAAAAACCGTCAACACGCCTTTGTCTACGCCTTCATTACGCAGCCGCTTGCGCATCTCGCGTGCTAGCGGGCACATGATGGTTGCACTTATATCTGCCACTTTAATGCGAGTAGGGTCGCGACGATTTCCCGCTCCCATGCTGGAGGCCACTTTCAAGCCGCGTTTATAGCTCTCCACCACCAGCGCCACTTTGCTCGACAATGAATCAATGCAGTCCATCACATAATCTACATCAGCGGGTACTAGATCATTAACATTTTCGATAGCAAGGAAGTCATACAACACGGTGACTTCACACTCAGGGTTGATATCGGCAATACGTGCTCGCATCAGCTCGGCTTTTAACTGCCCGACAGTAGAGAGCAATGCGGGTAACTGGCGATTGATATTACTAGCCACCACTTTGTCGTGATCAAGCAAGGTAATACGCCCTATGCCTGCCCGCACCATTGCTTCAGCGCAATAAGACCCCACGCCACCCATTCCGGCGATAAAGATGTGTTTTCTTTTAAGGCATTGCAGACCTTCATCACCCAAGAGGATGTGAGAACGAGTAAATTGGGCAGGTATAGTATTTGGCATAGGCGGATTTTAACCCAAACAATCCATAAGCCTTTTAGACAAATTCGCCGACGGCAGCATTATCCCTAATGCCAAAGCTCAATCCACAGATTTCGCAGATTGCCGCAGATTTTCAAGCGCTTGCAGATGCTCGCATTAACACCCAATGGGTGTGTTCTAAGTATTGCATTAGCTGCTGTTTATTCGGTGGAAATCTATGCGCTCTGCGGACAACTGCTTTTTGGGTCCATCTAAAAGTAACTCAGGAATACTTTCGATTTAAAAAAGGCGCGTGATTTTTGTGCACTATTGCTAGCACAAGTGTTTCTATATATTGGTGGAAAACTACACGGCTGAGCAGTTAAGTTATTTCAGGCGAACAGATAGTCTGTGCTGAAATAATAGAGGGTATTGCTTAGTACAACTAGAGTGATAACAAATTAGGCGAGTGACTATCGGAACGAATACTACAATAACGTAGCACGTCTCCCAATTCAATTTCAGCCTCGTTAAGAGATGGAAACCTGCCCAAGAATAGGGTCTCATCATCATACAGACCTCTACCAGTATCAGGATCTGAAGTAAGAAATATTTTAAGCATGATCGCCTCCTGTGAAATAGCTGCCACTAAACTTCATGTATATCGAGCTAAATTGCTAAACCTATGCAGCGACTGCTTCGCGCTCTACCTTTTCTACTGGCATCGCAGCTTTTGACAACAAACCATCTTTTTTGTAATCCGTAACCATATTGAGGAACAAGCTTTCGTCAAATTGAAAGCAGCATAACAACATATTTGATGCGGACATTTTAAGCATCTGAGCAGGTGAAAGTCCCGCTACCAAATCTGCCATTTCTTCGTTAACTGAGAAGCTAGACATAGCACTCTCTTTATCGCCTCGGATCATCTGCTGAGCAAGCGACATGAATGAAAGATTGATTTCTTTGATTTCTTCGTGGATTTGTGTAGCGTTCATTTTCATCTCCCTAGCAAGTAATTTGATTTCTCAATCGACAGTTGCATTGTGAACGAAATGCATAGGGGGATAAATCAGATGAAATCTATTTCTTGTGTAGGGAGGGCAACCCATTCTGCTGTAGGAAAAACGCTTACGCAGACGAATGAGGATGGCATGCACATTATCAGGATATTTTCTAACCGCAAGCGAATGAATAGGACAATATTTACACGACTATTCCTTGCAAGATATTAAATGCCAAACGCTAGCAACATATCCAAGCCATTGACAATACAGCATTTGAGTAGTATTAAATGGGATGTAATCAGGTAGTTGTTTCAGGTGTCACCTAGAAACAGTCTACTAACTTAGGAATGCCGCAATGAACGCGCTATCTGTAAACTCGATCAGTAATAGTTTTGTGCGAACTGCTGTTGCACAACAGCGGGTTACGGTTGATCGTGGAAACGTACGCGAGGCAGAAGCGCAATTAAATAATTTCCAAGCCAAGCTAGATGAAGACCTGACTTATTTGTCTAAGCTACAAAAGAGAAATCATGAAGTACTGCATTTGGACAACAGCCAGGCTCAATCAACTGTTCTGAACAAAATCACCCAAAATGCCCAAGTTGCACAGCGAGCTGCGCAACAAGCCAGCAGCGCATTATCATCCGCCATATCAACCAGCCCTTCAGTTGGGACGAATATCAATATCGTTGCCTAACTTGACGCCTCACACTTAGCCAGAAAAACTAGACCAACGGGAAAAACCGGAAGTTATTTCTGCCTCCATCCTTCGCATAATACATCGCCGCATCTGCGCATTTCAGCAATGAGAACTTATCCGTCCCATGCTGAGGATAGAGACTAATACCGATACTGACCCCGATATTCGCTTGGTAGTCATCCAACATAAAAGGTTCTGAAATCAGGTCAATTATTTTTTCAGCAACCAATGCAGCATCTTTCTCTTCGTTGACATTGCTCAACAACACCACGAACTCATCCCCACCTAGACGTGCCACCGTATCAGACTCACGCACACACTGCTTCAAACGCGTCGCGACACCACGCAGCAACATATCACCCGTATGATGCCCCATCGTATCGTTGACATCTTTAAAGCGATCTAAATCAAGAAACAATAATGCCAAATTGGTGTAATTACGTTTGGCGCTGGCAATCGTCATATCAATATGATCATTCAGCAGGGAGCGGTTTGGTAAATTGGTCAGGGCATCATAGTGAGCAAGATGCTGAACACGGTCGAAAGAGGCTTTGCGTTCAGTAATGTCAGAAAACAAGGCAATATAATTACTCACGTCGCCTTGCTCATCCCTCACTACTGCAATCGAAAGCCACTTCGGATAAATTTCGCCATTCTTTCGTCTATCCATCACCTCGCCCTGCCAACTTCCTAGTTCCAGCAAGGTTTGCCACATATCACGGTAAAAGTCAGGCCCTTGCTCACCTGACTTCAAAACACGAGGGTTTTTACCGATCACCTCTTCAGATGAGTAGCCGGTAATTTCGGTAAACGCTCGGTTTACCTGCATGATGTTGTTTTCGATGTCGGTAATGACAATCGCTTCGGCACTATTTACAAACACCTGAGCTGACAATTTGAGCTGATCTTGCCCCTTTTTGACCTCATTCACACTTTTCTGCAAACTATCAGCCAAGGCATTAAAAGCATTCGCCATCCGCCCTATCTCATCCGTGCCACGAATATCGACCCGCCGAGAAAGATCACCATCTTGCTGCATTGAGGTCATTACCTCCTGAATTTTTTGCACAGGACGTGTAAAAGAACGCAGCATCAATTCAATAATGAAAAACAAGATTATTTGCAAAACGAATTGACCAAACCACAACCAGCGGTTGATTGAGGCAATGATCTCTGTTTCGGCAGTCAAATCAAGCACAATGCTCGCCGCACCGTTCACACTTCCCACCTCAACGTGATGACAATCCAGACAGTCGGTTCCTCTAAAATCATGGCTGGTAATAAAAGGAATCACGGCCCTAAGCGTGTGAGACTCACCTTTTCTGTGCTCAAAATAAGGTTTTCCTGTATCAAGAACAGCTTGATCAATCTCATCTTGGGGTTGCTCCGACGGCAGTCCCATACCGAACTGTTTTTTTACCTGTTCAGCGCGAAATATGCGTAACTCTTTAATTCCATCAGACTTTCTCATTTTTTCAATAAACAATGTACGTACATCTGGGTCGCCAATCTGACCAGTTACCATCAACATATTCATCCCGTTGATAACGCCGTCTGCAGCTTCAATCGCACGCACTTTAGCTGACTCAATAATCTTCGTTTCAAAAGTGGACATAACCCATCTTTGGGCAAACAACAAAACAAGCATGAGACTGACCTGAATCAGCAACGTAAGCTTGATTTGAATGCCTAATGAGGCCCACCACTTATCAGTCATTGTTATCATTTATGGGAGTATCCCTATGTCCTTCTGGATATTGTAGCGCATGAAAATCACACCGCATGGATACTCAAGAGGATAAGGAGTCCAGCTGTTTCTAAGTAGGATAAAAAACCCGCCAAGATACATCTGGCGGGCATCATAAAGCAAGCTGCTACTTTGCTTTTTTCATTGCCATAGCGCTATTCTCTTTTGCACCATGGCTAGATGACTTACCAGTGACAGTTAATTCAGAACGAATTTTCTGTACCGACTTATCACCAAAGCCTTTGATATTTTTAAGATCGTCGACACTTTTAAACTGACCATTCTTGTGACGATAATCAATAATCGCTTGCGCTTTTACTTGACCAATACCTTTTACACTTTCCAACTCTTCTTTGCTCGCTGCATTGATATTCACTGCTGCAAATGAAATGCTAACGAATGCAAAAAACACTGCAATAACCCAAAAAATTTTCTTCATGATTTTCCTCCAGTAATAGTTGGGTAAAAACTGCTGCCTACTGACAACGAAAAAAACTAACTAAGTTGAAGCTTTGAGCAAGTGATTCACATAACGACTTGTACCCTGCTCTACTGTCAGAAAAGCATCGCTGTAACCCGCTGTACGCAAGGCTTGAACATCCGCTTGAGTAAAGCTTTGATACTTGCCTTTCAGCTGTTCTGGGAAAGGAATGTAGCGCAGTAATTGCTGCTGGTGCATTTCTGCCAGCGTCAATGCTGCATCACCTTTATCCGCACGCAATGTATTAATGGTTGCCACCGCTACATCGTTAAAACTCTGTGCATTACCTGTCCCAAGGTTAAAGATACCGGATTTATTGGGATTATCCAAAAAAAACATATTTACCTTAACCACATCCTCGATCGAAACAAAGTCACGCAACTGTCCTCCGTTAGCATAACCGTCGCAACCCTCAAACAATTTCACATATCCATCTGCCTGATATTGGTTAAAAAAGTGGTATGCCACCGATGCCATACGGCCTTTGTGCTGCTCACGTTGACCGTATACATTGAAATAGCGCAGGCCGACAATTTGTCCCGAACGCTCACTCCAACGACGACGCATTACCTGATCAAAGAGGAATTTTGAATAAGCATAAACATTCAACGGGGACTCGTGTTCACGACTTTCCGAAAAAACCGGCCCCATGCCATAAACAGATGCGGATGAGGCGTACAAAAATGGAATCTCTTCACTTTGACAATGATTCATCACATCCAGAGAATAACGATAGTTATTTTCCATCATGTATCGACCATCACTCTCCATGGTATCCGAGCATGCGCCCTGATGCAGCACGCCCTTCAAGATGCCATCGAAGGAACCACCATTCAACTGTTCAAGAAATTCTTCCTTGCCCATGTAATCAGCAATCTCGCAATCGACGAGATTCTTAAACTTATCGGCGTTCTTAAAATTATCCACCGCAATGATATTCGTCTCGCCGCGCTCATTAAGCGCCTTGACTAGACTCGAACCAATAAAACCTGCTGCGCCAGTGACTACGTAGTACATATTTAACTCCTTTAAGATGAATGGTGACTCGCCGCCAGCGGCTCAAGTGAAACGTGAAATGTATGTGATTTCACATTTCACCTCTCACGTTTCACCCAAATCTTTAACAATTTCATCGCGGCTAACCATCGCCGTACCCAGTTTACCCACCACAATTCCCGCTGCACGATTGGCAATACGCACTGCATCACCAAGATCTGAGCCACTGGCCAGCATCACTGCTAGAGTAGCAATCACCGTATCACCCGCACCACTCACGTCGAACACCTCGCGCGCATAGGTTGGCTCGTGCAGTACATTTTCCTCACGGAACAAGCTCATGCCTTCTTCGCTAAGCGTCACCAGCAATGCTTCGAGTTGCAACTCCACACGCAGCTTCTCTGCCTTCGCATTCAGTTCACTTTCATTGCTCCAGCTCCCAGCCACCTCGCGAAACTCACTGCGATTCGGAGTGAGTAAAGTCGCCCCCTGATAGCGCGCATAATCTTCACCCTTGGGATCGACTAATACTGGCTTGCCTGCCACATGTGCCAAGCGGATCATTTCAGCGATATGCGCCAAACCGCCTTTGCCATAATCTGACAGCACGACCACATCACAAGTCGGTAGCTTTTCTTTGAATTCAAGCAATTTAGCTTGTAACACCTCATGACTCGGCTGCGTTTCAAAATCAATACGCAACAACTGTTGCTGGCGTGCTACCGCGCGCAACTTAACGATGGTCGAAAAGCCGTTGTCCCTATGCAGGAAAGCATCCACGCCGCCTTGTTCGGTCAGCAGGCGTTGCAAACAGTCACCTGCCTCATCCGCCCCAACAACTGACAACAAAGTACAGTGCGCGCCCAACGAAGCGATGTTACGCGCCACATTGGCGGCACCACCGGGACGCTCTTCTACACGACTCACTTTAAGTACTGGAACGGGTGCTTCGGGTGAAATACGATTCACATCGCCAAACCAATAGCGATCCAACATCACATCACCTACGACTAATACCCGTGCATCTTTAAACGATGGCAATGTACTCACGCCAAGCCTCCAATTTCTTCAGCAATTTTATGTAAGGCCAACAAGGGATCTACGGCTTGCGTAACAGGACGTCCGATAACAAGATAACTAGAACCATTTTCAAGCGCAGCACGCGGCGTCATGATGCGTGACTGATCGTCTGCGGCAGCTTCCGCCGGACGTATGCCCGGAGTAACTAGGCAAAACGCTGCCCCCGCCTGCTTACGCAACTGCGCAGCCTCTTGCGCCGAACAAACCACGCCATCCAATCCGCTGTCTTGAGCGAGAGCGGCCAAACGCAGCACTTGCTCGGCTGGCGTAACGGTTATTCCCAACTCCGCAAGATCTGCTTGCGCCATACTAGTTAACACTGTGACAGCGATTAATTTTGGCGGCAAAGTAAAATTCGCCAAACCTTCGCGAGCTGCCTCCATCATACGTCGGCCACCCGAGGCATGCACATTAACCATCCACACGCCCAATGATGCTGCTGCCTTACAAGCCTGCGCAGTGGTATTGGGAATGTCGTGAAATTTCAAATCGAGAAACACGTCAAAGCCGCGTTGCTGCAATTGTTCGACCAACGCAGGTCCCGCCACTGTAAACAACTCCTTCCCCACCTTGAGACGACACAAAGTTGGATCAAGACGATCAACCAACGCTAATGCGGAAGCCGCATTCGAATAGTCCAACGCTACAATGATTCGTGCCTCACTCATACTTCAACTCCTGTTTCTTCAGTGCGTCTTGGCGAATAAGTTTCCCAGCCATGACAAGCCGGACAATGCCAATAAAATTGTTTTGCTTTAAAACCGCAACGTTTACAACGGTACATCGCCAATGCACGCGTGCGCTGATGAACCAGGTTTTTCACTAGCTCAATATCATTGCGACGCTCAGTTTTAATATCCAACAACGTCGCCTCAAGTAGTTTATTTAAGCCTAGCAGCGTAGGATGCTGGCGCAATTCATTACGCACTAATTTATAAGCAGCTTCCGCCCCATCGCGCTGCAAAATGGCATTGAACAGAACATTCATCAAGTCCAAGGAAGGATAGGCGGCCAAGTAATGCTCCAGCAAAGCAATACCCTCATCCTCATTTTCGCACTGGCGATATGCCTGCAAAAGTCGCTCCGCCACCAGAGGTAAATACTGAGCATCTTGTTGCTCAGTACGTTTCCATATCTCAATGGCTTGCAATACCTCTCCAGATTCAAGCGCAATATCACCTAGCATGATAGTTGCACGCACACCCAAGGGATTGACCGTAAGCGCTTGTTCTAAGTGTACATTGGCTGCCGCCACGTTCTTGCCAGCCAACTCCTTGGTCGCGAGTTCACAATAAAAGAAAGCGGCTTCATTGCCATGGGCTTCACCATTCAATACGGTCAGACGTTGACTAATATCAATCGCCTTAAGCCAGTCTTTTTCTTTTTGGTAAATCTCTAGCAAAAAGTCGAGCGCCTCTTTCGCGTAGCGCGTAGTTTGCAAGCTGATAAAAGCAGTTTCCGCCCGATCAAATATCCCAGCTTTCAGATAATCTTGGGCCAACTCAAACATTGCTTGCTGCTTTTTTTCTTCATCAAGGTCGCCGCGCTCCACCAAATTAAGATGCATACGTAGCGCACGATCCACCTCACCGCGCCGACGGAACAAACTTCCTAAAGCGAAGTGCAGCTCAATCGTCTGTGGATCAACTTTAACGACTTCAATGAAGGCTTCAATAGCCTCATCCTGTTGTTCGTTAAGTAAAAAATTTAGGCCTTGAAAATATGAGCGCGGCAATGCACTTGATTCAGAAAGTAAATCTTTAATATCAATACGTGCAGCTAACCAGCCCATGCCAAAAAACAAGGGAAAGACTAACAACATCCAAGGTTCAAATTCCATAACTGGCAGTGTTCAAATCAAGAGGGTTGAATAGGAGTATGTTGGGTATCATCAATTTCGGGTGTTTTAGGCTGCGACTCCTGGCGCAATGCGGCCAACTCGCGACGTTGGCGAAACAAACTCCCGAGCATGGATAACACACCGATTAATATACCCAGTCCAAAAATACACAACAACACAAGCAGTAGTGAAACATTCCACTCATAACCGAAAAAATATTTCAGCATGACTGATTGATCATTTTTAACTGCGAATCCCAGCAGCAGCAAAAACAGCATCAAACGCAAAATCCAGACCAAATATCGCATCTTAAGCTACCCGTAACAATTGGGTACAACGATACCATGAACTGAGCAAGCTAGAAATGCCACAAATACACATCTGACATAGTTTTGTTCAGATTTCTTCTACTGGTGGATATAACACATGCTTACACAAAGCAAAAAAATGGCGGCTTATCTCACGATAGGCCGCCACTCTAATTACTTCTTCATCATCTTATGACGCAGGAAAGTCTACCCGTTCACGTAACTCTTTACCTGCTTTGAAGTGCGGCACATATTTTGACGGCACTTGAACCTTGTCACCCGATTTAGGGTTGCGCCCTAAACGAGGTGGACGATAATTCAAAGCAAAGCTACCAAATCCGCGAATTTCAATTCGCCCACCGCATGACAAGGTGTTAGCCATACTATCAAGGATCACCTTAACAGAAAGCTCAGCATCCTTGCCTTGCAACTGCGTATAGCGTTCGGCAAGCTTAGCGATAAGATCAGAACGAGTCATATTATTACTCCCAAATTAAGCGTCAGTCTTACTGGAATCCATCTTGGCCTTCAGCAATGCACCCAGATTAGTCGTTCCAGCAGAACTAGTATTTTCCGATGAGAATTTCTGCATAGCGGAAGCCTCGTCAGCCTTATTCATAGCCTTGATAGAAAGATTGATGCCACGATTCTTACGGTCTACATTAATAATCAATGCAGTAACCTCATCGCCCTCTTTCAGGTGACCACGAATATCTTCAACACGGTCAGCAGAAACTTCAGATGCTTTCAGATAAGCTTCGACATCGCCTTCCAATGCTATCACAGCTCCCTTGGCATCCAATGATTTTACTGTACCAGTAACAATCGCGCCTTTATCATGTCCAGTAACGTAGCCACCGAATGGATCGCCTTCCATCTGTTTAACACCCAGAGAAATACGCTCACGCTCAACGTCGATAGCCAAAACTATAGCTTCCAACTCATCGCCCTTCTTGTAGTTACGTACGGCTTCTTCGCCTGCAACAGACCAAGACAAGTCAGATAGATGCACTAGACCGTCAATTCCGCCATCCAAGCCGATGAACACGCCAAAGTCAGTAATAGACTTGATCTGGCCTTGAACTTTGTCACCCTTCTTGTGGTTGATCGCAAAATCATCCCAAGGATTAGACTTACACTGCTTCATACCCAAAGAGATACGACGACGTGCTTCGTCAATTTCAAGAATCATCACTTCAACTTCATCACCCAAACTTACAACCTTAGAAGGATGTACGTTCTTGTTAGTCCAATCCATTTCTGAAACGTGAACCAAACCTTCGATACCTTGCTCAATCTCAACGAATGAACCGTAGTCAGTCAGGTTAGTTACCTTACCGAACATGCGTGTACCTTGTGGGTAGCGACGTGCCAAACCATTCCAAGGATCATCACCCATTTGCTTGATACCCAGAGAAACACGGTTCTTCTCTTGGTCAAACTTAAGAATCTTAGCTTCAACTTCGTCACCAACAGTCAACACTTCTGATGGGTGCTTCACACGACGCCATGCCAAGTCGGTGATATGCAACAAACCATCAATACCGCCCAAGTCAACGAATGCGCCGTAGTCGGTGATGTTCTTAACAATACCCTTAACAACTGCGCCTTCTTTCAGGCTTTCCAGAACGCTTGCACGATCAGCGCCCAGCGTTTCTTCCAGCACAGCACGACGTGATACCACTACGTTGTTGCGCTTGCGATCCAACTTAATAACCTTAAGTTCCATCGTCTTATTTTCGTATGGAGCCGTATCCTTAACTGGACGCGTATCCACTAGCGAACCGGGCAAGAATGCACGGATGCCGTTAACCATAGCAGTCAAACCGCCTTTAACCTTACCACTTACATAACCTTCAACGATGCGACCTTCTTCCATCGCTTGCTCAAGATCAATCCAAGCAGCCAGACGCTTAGCTTTTTCGCGCGACAAGCGCGTTTCGCCGTAGCCGTTCTCCAGCGACTCGATAGCCACTGTTACAAAATCACCTGCTGCAACTTCGAGCACACCAGCTGCGTCTCTAAATTCTTCAACAGGAATAAAACTTTCGGACTTTAGTCCAGCATTCACTATAACGACGTTTTGCTCAATGCGCACAACTTGCGCGGTGATCAATTCGCCTGCGCGCATTTCCTTGCGCAACAAACTCTCTTCAAACAGGGAGGCAAAACTTTCCATTTCTTCAGCGACTGCAGTCATTTTTGATTACTCTCAGATTTTCCCGCATAACGGGAGGTTAGTTAATCATCCTACTCAGCGGAGAGCCAAGCAGGTCCTATCTTAACGGGCATAACATAAGCCACACCCTCATATTGAAACACATGCCCGTTCCCCTCACCTCAATCCTCATCCCGCAAGCGGGCGAGGAGGCGAACGAATCGCTGCGCGAATTTCAATTTACCGCACGGTAGCGATCTAGCACATATTGGACAGCCTGTTCTATGTTCAGAGAGGTCGTATCCAGCAGGCTCGCACCTTGCGCCTGTTGCAGTGGAGCCACACTACGTTGTATATCTCTATCGTCGCGCGCCTGTATATCCTGCAAAAGGGCGGCGATATTAGCATCCATTCCTTTCTCTTTCAACTGCTTATATCTACGACCTGCTCTAGCCTCAGCGCTCGCGGTCAAAAATATCTTCAATTTTGAGTCAGGAAACACCACTGAGGCCATATCGCGACCATCTGCAACCAGCCCTGGCGACTGCCGAAAAGCGCGTTGTTTATCCAGTAAAGCAGCGCGAACTAAAGGCCAAGACGCAATTTTGGATGCCGCCGAACCCGCCGCCTCAGTGCGCAATTCATCACCTATTTGCTCGCCATCTAAGTAAATATCCGCGCCCTCAAAACGAATATCAACCAGCCCCGCCAATTCTGCTAATTGCGCTTCCGCATCCAAACCGATGCTGCGTTTTTGCGCAGCCAAGCCCAACAAACGATACAAAGCCCCGCTGTCCAGATAATGCATACCCAGTGCCGTCGCCACGCGTTGCGCCACTGTACCTTTACCGGAAGCAGAAGGGCCGTCAATTGCAATGACAGGAACATTTGAATTAAGCACTGCAAACTCCTAAACGAAAAACCCGCAATTTATCACGCATGGCGCGCGCAAACAAAGCCTGCCATCGTAACTTGATTATTTACCCCGCACACGGCACGATGTGTACCTCGCATTATTTCTGCATGCAAAATCGGGAAGACCTTACGTGAAGCCAATTAATACAATTTTCCTGCTAACAGCTTTCCTCTCATCCAACGCGCTGGCATCCGAAGATTTTGCGGATCACTTGCAAGGACAATTGGGCATTTTTGCCACCGCAGCCTCAAGCCCTATCAGGGGCAACACCAAAAACAGCACACTTCTACCTTATGCCTATCTCAACTATGAGCGGGCATTCAGCCGTATCGACACATTCGGCATCAAAACACTGCCTTTAGCCTATGGGCATCTAGAACTAGTTGCTCGAATCAAGCGTGACGGCTATCAAGCCATCGACAACACCCAATTAACAGGCATCACTGACCGTGAGAACTCCGCTCCCGTCGGCATCGGTACTTTTCAACTGACCCCCTTGGGCGGATTGTTTCTCTACGCCTTTTATGATGCTAATCGCTCGCATGGGAGCATCTATGAAGCCACCTATGTCTCTAGATTTTCGCTGGGCGAAATAAAAATCTATCCGCAAATAGGCATTGAACATTTATCGCTCGACTACACCGGCTACTACTACGGAGTCTCCGCAGCCGAATCCGTGTCCAGCGGTTATGCAGGCTACATCCCGACGGCCTCCAACAACCGCATGCTAAGCGCGCTTATTGAAATCCCGATCAGTGATAAAAGTTGGTTTGCAAACATATACATGAAACGTAAATGGCTGGGAGATGCCATCACCAGTAGTCCGCTGACAAACACTCAATTTGAAGACAATGGATTCATTGCCATTACTTACCGCTTCGAATAGAGACCCCGAAAAACTTCACCACATAACCAGCGACTTGGCTGGTGCTTTTGCCAGCCTTAGTCGATTGGCTAGTAGCTTTATCAGAGACACAGAGAAAAGCACACCGAGAAAAAGCGCACTATCCTTGTTGTGCTCTTTATTGATCCGGCCCGATAATGTTTGAAGTCCGTTCGCCCTGAGCTTGTCGAAGGGTGTTTATACTTCATCGTGCCGGTTCAATAGCAATCGGGCGAGCGAATAAAGCTGGTTAATTCAGTTTTGAGTTTTTGACTTTCTCTGTGTCTCTGTGGTGAACGATTTTAAACCCCCTCAACAACAACCGAAGAAAATCGCTCGAAATAATCCGGGAAAGTCTTAGCAACACACTTCGGATCATTGATACGCACACTCGCCCCACCGAATGCGACCAGCGAAAAGCACATTGCCATGCGGTGATCGTCGTAAGTGTCTATGGAGCCGTGAAGGGTGAAGGGCGAAGGGGGAAGGGAAGCCGCCGCAGCGGGCGGTGTGACACGGATGTAATCTGCGCCCTCTTCCACTGTGGCACCAACCTTGCGCAGCTCTGTTGCCATTGCCGCGATGCGATCTGTTTCCTTGACGCGCCAGCTTGCGATATTACGCAGCGTAGTCGTGCCTTCGGCGAATAGCGCCGCTACAGCCAGCGTCATTGCCGCATCGGGGATGTGGTTGCAATCTAAATCAATGGCTTTGAGCTTGCCGCTTGCAGGTGCACTCGCCTCAATCCAGTTCTCTCCCAAGGTAAGCACTGCACCCATCTGCGCCAATGCTTCGGTAAAGCGCACATCACCTTGCACACTACTCGAACCCACCCCCTCCACACGTACCGGCCCGCCGCCGATTACGCCCGCCGCGAGAAAATACGAAGCAGATGAAGCATCACCCTCAACATAAATCTCCTTAGGGGAAACGTAATGACTACCCGCTGCGACAGTAAAACTCTGCCATCCATCACGGGAAACCTGCACACCAAAACGTGCCATCATTGCCAGCGTGATTTCGATATAAGGCTTGGAGATCAGCTCGCCCAACACTTCGACCTTCACCGTACGCCCCAACAAAGGCAAGGCCATTAGCAGACCGGTAAGAAATTGACTCGACACATCACCACGTACTTGCGCGGTATCGCCTGCCAGCTTGGCGGGTGAAATTTGCAGCGGCGGAAACCCTTCATTGCCCGAATAACGGATGTCTGCGCCCAACTGACGCAACGCCTCCACCAGATCACCGATAGGACGCTCATGCATACGTGGCACGCCAGACAACTCATAAGTCCCGCCCGCCAAAGCCAGCGCCGCCGTCAGCGGACGGAAAGCCGTACCCGCGTTACCTAGAAACAACTGCGCATCTTTATTCGGGAAGTCCCCACCACACCCCGTCACACGATAAGCATTGTCGCCAAGCGACTTCACCTGCACACCCAATGTTTGCAAACCCTCCAACATACACTCGGTATCGTCGGAGTGCAGCAAATCGCGCACCGTCGTCGTCCCCTGCGCCAGCGCAGCCAGTAGCAACACACGATTAGAAATACTCTTAGAGCCCGGCAAGCGTATGTTGCCTTGGGCGGACATCAATGGAGGAAGATCAAGAAAGTTTTCGGAAGTCATTAGGGGAAACCTTACAGCGGCTTAAGCATGAAAAAAATTGAGGGCGGCATGATAACGCAGAGGAAGATGAGACGCATAATTTGCAGACATAATCCAAGGGGAAAGACTCTTCATGCCAAAGTTAGCAAATCAGCAATCTCTCACCCAAGACTATTCCAATGTTGTCCAATGTTGGCTATGTCAACGCCAAATAGAAATGTCCGCTTGCCCCGTTACCTTTCGCTACAAAGTAGCACGCAGCCCGTCGATGGCGGACTTCCCGACAGGCATGTTTCTCCATGGATGGTTCGGTGCGGGTTTGTGTCCTGTACTGCGCCGAGCCATCGCTTTATCTACTCTTTCATTGAGCGTTTTACTATCGGCCACCGCTCCCTGCCGCTGTTGTTTTGACATGACGCTATAGACTAGCTTTCGCTTTCTCCAGATTAATTCTTTTTGGCCGTCAAAGTGTTCGTGCACCGTGACTGTCGCGCCCCTCAGCGCTAGCCCCGTCCCCGTCGTGACTACTTGCAACAACTGGTTTTCATATTGGCAGGATAGGTTCTTCGATAACGTTCTGGTCACCTGAACAGACAGAATGCGCGTCAGTTCAGGTGAGGCGCCAAGATAGGCCAGATGTGCGTCAGCCTGATCTTTGGGTTCTACTGCAAAGCGTTGGTTGTAATCTTCGATATAGCTCGGTAGCCATGCGTTGGCGGTATCCATGTCGTTTATCCCTTCGCTCTCCCGTCGCCCATCGGCCTCAAGCGACACTATGAAACCCTGCGCCCACCTGACCCGGCCTCATACCGATAAGCCGACGTCCATCACCCGCCTTAGAAATAGAAAGATAGTATGCTTCTATCACGGAACAGAACTCAGCCCATGGCACTAATGCATCCATACGCGACAGGAACTCCGCTTTGCAGGTCTTCTTCCTGTATTCCTCGAATTCATTCACGCCCAATGTCATTTGCGTCATTGCTAATTACCCAAAAATTTGAACTGTACTATGACAGCTCAATTCAGCTTTTATTTCAGGACTTATTCAGTGTCACCTTAAATATATCTAGGTATTTCGGCATCGCCTCCTATACATGACTAGGCCATTCGGCATATAGGCAATGCTTTTGAAATGGTCTAGCATCATAATTTGTCATCCAACGTAATATTAAGGGCACGCTGAATGAACTTAATTCTCTTATCAAGCTGGTTGCAAAAATTGTTCTTCGGCAAGGCTCATCTGAGTTAATCATAGGACTCTGGACGAACAGGCGTAATCAGCGTTTCCTACATTTTTCTGTCCATTTCTGGTTTGGTGGTTGATGAAAATGCGGAATGCATTGACCTGCATGCCGAACAGTTTCAGGAAACAGTTTTAAAATTTGGATGTAGGTTGGTGGACTTTACTAAATTAATGAAGCGAACGTGACCCCTATAAATTTTTCGCCTATTCGCCGCTACATCGGTTGAGTTGGGTTGCGCTAACCTGCTCATACTTTTTTATGGTGGTGTAAACCTTTAATCGAGTGCCATGTTCAATTAGGTGATTGGTGTATTAAAAGCTTATCGGTATTCTGTTAAGAACTTACATGCTCTAACTTTTGCTTGGGAGGGAATACAAAATGGCTGTGAATGAATTCGAATATGACTATATTGTTGTAGGTGGAGGGTCTGCTGGATCGGTTGTGGCAACACTGTTGGCTGAGAATCCGAATTACAGGGTTTTGTTAGTTGATGCGGGTAAATCACCTGATAGCATTCCTGATGTTTGGAACCCCTATGATAACAACAACCTTTACGGCATGGCAGACAACTGGTGGCAGGGATATGAAACCCCAAGATATGCCGGGTCAGATAAAACTATGGGAGTAGGTCGTTCGAAACTCTTTGGCGGCTGTAGTGCTGTTAACGATATGGTCTATACTCGGGGAGCTCCGGCAGATTTCAACAGATGGGCAAATTTTTACGGATGTATCGGTTGGAGTTATAGTGACGTTGAAAGTAACTTTAAGGCTGTAGAGGTGATAATTAAACCATCTACAGGCTCGAAGGATGAGTTTGGCAGTGCGTTCATTGCCGCCTGTAATGGGCTGGGTATCCCTTATGTAGATAATTACAATTCTGATGTACCTCTTAACGGTGTAAGTCCGTTGTGTTCAACGATATCTTCCAAAACCATTCGGGAGACAAGTTTTAACTCATATGTACAGGGGGAAGTGAGTAATTTAACCTTGATTGGGGGAGCCTTGGTAAGCAAGGTTCTTATTGAAAATAGTGAGGCTACAGGCTCGTTTGCACAACCTATCGCAAAGGGGATTGAATATATTGCCTCTGACGGTTCGCCCCATACAGTAAGATGTAATAATGAAGTGATATTATCCGCAGGGTCGATTAACTCCCCAAAAATACTGATGAGTTCAGGTGTCGGCAACCGGGCGGAGCTTGAAGCAATGGGGATAGAAGTTTTCGCCGATTCCCCGCTTGTGGGACAAAACCTGCAAAGCGCGGTTATTTTTCAACTCTCATGGACAACAAGCCAACCCCTCACCCTCCCCCCTCCTGCCGAGAACGGCAATCGGAGAAACGAGGGGTATGCCATTACCTGGACAAACATGAACAGGCATGAACAACCAAAGACGTGCATTGAAATGATGCCGGGTCTTTATTCTGCAAATCAACCGATATCGGATCTGGAAAACAACTATTCCATTACTGGCGGGGCAATGCGTCTTTTAAGCCGGGGCTGGGTGAAACTTGCCTCGACAGACCCAAATACACCGCCTGAAATCAATCTCAATCTGTTTGCAGATTCCAGGGATCTGGATGAGTGCGTGGAATCGTTCAAAATTGCTAGGGACATCGGCAATGCTCCAGAATTATCAAGCCTAAGGGGCATGGAAACCACGCCCGGTTCTGACGTAACGACAGATAATGAAATTAAACAATGGATATTGAATTCCTTTAATTCTTATAGTCACCCTTCAGGAACTTGCAAAATGGGGCCGGATGCCTCGGATGCCGTTGTTGATACAACATTGAAAGTCCATGGAATCCAAAACCTTCGGGTGATGGACGCTTCCATCATGCCAGAAATCACTTCGGGACATACGCAGGCCCCCTCCTTTATGATTGGTCATAAGGGAGCATCATTTATTCTAAATGGGGAATAGAGTCAATGAACTTTTCCGTAAAATTCAAACTACGGAAAAGTTTTTCCGGGTTCTTTGTTCTCCTATCTGTTTTATGTTTAACGAGCTGCTCCATCGCTGGGGATGTGCCACCGCAACCGGATCCATTGTCTTTTTGGAACAATAAGAAAAACAAGCAAAACATCATTACTTTTGTGGAAAGTATCGTGAAGGGTAATCTACCGCGCAGCGAGCGAATAGCAACTTTTGATTTCGACGGCACCATTGGTGTTGAAAAGCCCATTTACACTGAGGTGGTCGTTTCGGCGAGTAAAATGTGTGAGCTTGCCCAGCGAAACCCAGACTTGAAAAACAAACAGCCATACAAGGCTTCCTGCAACAAAAACTGGAAATCAATTAACGCCAGTGAGACTTATACGAATGACATTCTTCTGGATGCGTTCCTCAACAAATCGGTGACATCTTACGAGGAATATGCAAAAAATTTTCTAAAAAACACAAAACAACCCCGATTCAAAAAAACCTACAATTCCTTGCTGTACGTCCCGATGCTTCAGTTGATTCGGTATTTGCTCAACAACGATTTCACGGTATATCTCGTTTCGGGGTCTCAAACCGCATTCTTGCGGGCGATGGTACAAAGTGCCGGATTACCCTTGGATTCCTCGCGTACTATTGGTTCAACCATCAGTTTTGTCTATCAGGAAACGGGGGGGCATGTAACCGAATTTATCCGACAGGATTCCTACATGACCCCAATGTCTGATCAAAAGGGAAAAGCTGAACTGATAATGAACCAAATCGGGAAAACCCCCATATTTGCGGCGGGAAACACGATGGGCGATTACCAGATGTTACTGACTTCAACTTACGGTAGTTTAATAAACCAATCCAATGGCATTAAAGTGAACGGGTTCAGCATGATTATCAACCACGATGACCCCGCTAGGGAATACAAGTACCCCAGTAAAGAGCTCATGAAGGAAGCAAAGAAACATAATTGGTCGATCATAAGCATGAAGAACGATTTCAACACAATGTTTGAAGATTAGTGTGGGGATTGCATGAGGAAAGGGGATAGAACCTCAAGGCACTACCTTAAGCTGTAATGCCCTCCATTAGCGTACGAAGAAAGTGGCTGAGCTTGCCTCAGCACAGCTCAAGACCGTCATTCTCTCGCGGTTCAATATCGTCGCGTGGGTCAAGCAGTACAAGGACAGGCTGTTGTTTAACCTGCCAACGTTGTGTCTGGTCAAAGCACTGCTGATGCAGGTTTACAGGCGACTATATCCGTCAAACGGCAGGGTGAGCTCCATGCTATTTCCATCGTAACATGCCATGTTTTGCCGAAGAGAAGATTCCACCCTCCCTCACCTAACGCTGATCTATGCCCCTCCTGTGGGCGGTTTTGGGACTGCCGCCCAAAAATAAAATATTGCCAATCGGGCGATGAAAACACTTGGGCAGTAAATTTATGCAAAGCTCAGGCTAGTACGAAATACATAGTACGAAATGTATAGTACGAAATGCATAGTACGAAATGCATAGTACGAAATGCATAGTACGAAATGCATAGTACGAAATGCATATTGTGAAGCACTTCCTTGTGGAAGATAATTCAAATTGAAGTGGCAAGCTCTCGAATTTTGACCATGGGTAAAGGAGAACAATATGACTGATGAGAAAAACGGTGAATCCGAAGAATTATTGAAAGCCATGCAGCAGCCGTTTCAAGAAACCTATGAAACCTATGTCAATGTGCTAAACGATGCATGGCAAAAAACACATCAACAGCACTTGACCAATCAGCTTGACATTCAGCAGCGGCTACATCAGCAGGCTTTAGCTACAAATCAAGATGAGTACAATGCAGCGCAAGAAGAAATTCAACAGGCAATGGAGACACCTACTGTCGACGCATCGATTGTACAAAGCCTAGATGATGCTTTTCTACAATATAAGCATGCACTACAGACAGCATTTTCCGGTAGCAATATAGCAGGCATGAATCCCGCGACGCTTGCAGCCATTGGGAAAAGCGTTTTGATGGCCGCCCAATTCGCCGACCAAACCGCGATGTTCGTGACCGACCCAAATGCAGAGAAGCCTTCCAGCTAAGCAATGGCACAAAACGAAGTACTGGAGTTAAATTCAATGGAGCGCTTTTGTGCCGAACTGCATACGTTTAAATCGGAGATTGAAGAACGAGTTGCCGACTACTTTGATTTTCAGGCGCTTCGGTGTTTATCTCAATTTTCTAGCGATGAATTTCGCGAAAGTATTGGTGAAATTTTCGATGTCAGCTTGCTGACGAAAAACGCCCCCGATTTACTGAATTCCGTAGATCGAGTTTTTCAAGAACGCATCGCTGAAATAAGAATTGACAGTGTTTCACCCGACATTTCTTCCGAAAATGAACGGGATGTGGTGATGGAACGCTTCGCCGACATGCGGAAGAATCTCGATTTACTCAACGATACCCGCAATCGGCGTTGCCAATCGTTGTTTTCGACGTTAGAGCCGCAAAGAATAGAGGAATGTTCCGGTCTAACTTATTATCGAGCCGGGGAAGGCGGCATACCCATAATATTGATTAATGCATTGGGACAGGGTTTGATTTTCTGGACACGTTTAATCGATGCGCTTAGCCAAAATCGCCGGGTGCTTATTTGGGAGCCGCGAGGCGTGCCTGATCCAGCCAATTTTACTATGGATAATCAGGTAGAAGATTTGCAAAAAATTTTGCAACGCGAATCGATTACGGCATGCCATTTGGTGGGTTGGTGTACGGGCCCGAAAGTCATGTTAATGTATTATCGCCAACGACCGGACATGGTCAAATCGATGGTTTTTCTGAATCCTTCTCTCAAGGGGCCGGATATTTCGGCAGATCTCGATACGGAGTACGAGCGTAACCTCCAACCTTTGTGCGAACTACTGAATCGGCGACCCGAAATGGCCGCTTTCGTGATGAAAGCCCTGCGGGACAATATGGGCAAAAAAGCGGCTATAACGGACGAGCCGGATGCCGTTAATGTACTTGCGGCGATGAACATCGACCTTATAGAGCCAGTTTTGCAACCGTTTCGTAGCGAGTCGGCAACGCTGGCTTACTGCCAGCAATTGTTGAATTTCTGGTCGCATCATTCCGCCGCCCTTGCACAAAACACCAAGGTTCCGGTATTCCTGCTAGCTGCTGAATTCGACAAGATCGCATCCCCCGCCATGGTTCAAGCGGTTCGCGATCTGCTGCCCGATGCCGAATATATGGAGGTTCGCGGCGCTACGCACTATTGCCTGTATGACCGCCCAGAGTTTGTAAGCCAGCGTATAGAAACGTTTTTTCGGCGGGTTGAAGGCGGCGCTGCTGCAGGGGCTTTTGCATGAGCGCATTGAACACAAGATTGGCTTCATTGACACCGGAACAGAGGGCGCTGCTTGAGCGCCGCCTGCAAAGCCAAAAAGCGCCTTTGCTGGAGCGTATCGAAGCGCGCGCGGATTCGACGCATCTGCCGTCACTCTCTTTTGCCCAACAACGCTTGTGGTTTTTAGACCAATTGGAGCCAGGTTTGGCATTTTACAATTTGCCACTGGTGTTCAGCCTTAGCGGCCCCATCAGCGTTCGCAGATTAGAGCAAAGCCTGAACGAAATCGTCCGCCGGCACGAGGTGTTAAGAACCACTTTTTCCGCCGATGGCGGGCAAGCAGTGCAGGTAATCCATCGTGAAATGCGGATTGCTCTACTAGTTATCGATTTAACCGATCAGCCGCCGGAGGACAGAGAATTGGAGGCTTCTCGCTTGACCGCAGTGGAGGCGTTGGCACCTTTCGATCTGGAGCAGGATTCGATGCTGCGAGCCAAGCTGCTAAAAATCGACGATGGTAGGCATGTAATGTTGCTGACGATGCATCATATCGCCTCCGACGGCTGGTCAATGGGTGTCTTGTTTCGCGAGTTGTCCGCTTTGTACGAGGCCTATTGTGCAGGCAAATCATCGCCGTTGCCGCCATTGCCTATTCAGTATGCGGACTTCGCTGTTTGGCAAAAACAGTATCTAAGCGGCGCACGCCTGGAAAAACTGCTAAGTTATTGGCGCGGCAAACTGGCAGGAGCTGCGCCCGTCATTGATTTCCCCACTGATCACCCGCGTCCGACCATTCAGCGCTTTCAAGGCGCGGCATATGCGGTGACGATACCGCAGCGGCTGATCGAAGGCCTGAAAAGAATCGCTCGGAGCTCCGATGCCACGTTGTTTATGGCCTTGTTGGCCGCTTTCAAAGTGCTACTGTTCCGCTACAGCGGCAGTACGGATCTAGTGATCGGTTCGCCAACGGCTAACCGCACCCGCTTTGAAGTGGAAAACCTGATTGGGTTTTTTGTTAATCCATTACTACTTCGCACCGACCTATCCGGCGATCCGTCTTTTCTCGAAGTGCTTTCCCGCGTCCGGGAAGTGACTCTGGATGCCTATGCCCATCAGGATCTGCCGTTTGAGCGCTTGGTCGAAGAGATACAACCAGAGCGAAGCCTTAGCCATAACCCGCTGTTTCAAATTATGTTTGTATTGCAAAATACTGAAAAAAATCTTGCAGCGGGTTCGGCTAACCAATCGCCGCAGTTTCGCGCTGGCACCTCAAAATTCGACCTGACACTCAGCGCGCTGGAAACAACCGACGGACTCACCGCACTTTTTGAGTACGACGCACACCTTTTCGACCAAACCACCGTTAGCGCCATGGCGGAAAACTTCGAAGCCCTATTGGCAAGTATCAATGCTCAACCCAACAAGCCGATTTCCAACTTTTTGATTCTCGACGAACATCAGCGTCGCCAATTGCTGGAGCGTAGCGCGGCTATGAAGGTTGTCCCACCTGAGGATCATCTAGTGCATGGGATATTCGAAACCCGCGTCCGACAAAGCCCGGATCGAATTGCGCTGGAGTTTCTCGGCGAAAAGCTTAGCTACGGAGAAGTCAACCAGCGCGCGAATCGACTCGCTCGCGCACTTCGCCAGCGGGGCGTAGAAACCGGCGGGCTGGTCGGACTTTGCATGGAGCGCTCGTTTGAAGCTATCGTCAGCCTTCTCGCCATCATGAAGGCTGGTGCCGCCTATCTTCCACTGGATCCGATCTATCCCATAGAACGCTTGGAACACATGCTTTCGGACAGCGGAACCCACAGGGTTCTGACCACGGAGCAACTGCGTACGCGTTTGCCGTCGCAACTGCGAGATGTGATTTATCTGGATTCTTTGGGGGAAACATTACTGGCGTTTTCCGATGAGGATCTTTTGCTTGCTCCGCCTGCCGAAATCGCCTGCGTTATTTATACCTCCGGCTCCAGCGGCGGGCCGAAAGGCGTAGAAGTTGCGCATAGCGGTTTATGCAATTCGGCAGAAGCGCAGGCGAGGATATTGCCCGTGGACGGCGATTTCCGGATTCTGCAATTCGCGTCAATGAATTTCGATGCATCCCTCTTTGAAATGATGATGGCTTGGCGTAATGGCGCGACTTTATGTCTTGCCCCGCAACAAGATTTGCTGCCGGGTTATCCGCTGGTAAAACTTCTGGAAGAGCAGCGGATCAATGCTTTGACGATTCCGCCTTCGGCGCTGGAAGTGGCACCGACTATTCCGTTACCCGACCTTTCCCTGCTGGTTGTCGGCGGCGAAGTCTGCCCCGCAAATTTGGTATCGCGATGGTTGACGGGACGTCGCATGTTCAACGTTTATGGCCCTACCGAGGCTTCTATTTGGTGTACCTTCGCCGAATGTCAGGATAGCGGACTGGCACCGCCAATCGGCAAACCCATCCTGAATATGTCGGCATACGTACTAGATCCGGCGCGCGAGCCGGTTCTGGCTGGCGTTCCGGGCGAATTGTACATTTCTGGGCCGGGCGTGGCGCGGGGTTATCTCAACCGCCCCGCACTCACCGCCGAACGCTTCCTGCCTGATCCGTTTAGCGCGAATGCAATGGCGCGTATGTATAAAACCGGAGATCGAGCTCGCCTGCTTGCCGATGGACAAATTCAGTTTCTCGGCAGAATAGATAGGCAGGTAAAACTGCGGGGCTATCGCATTGAACTCGGAGAAATTGAGGAAGCAATTCTGTTGCACCCCGACATAGTCGGCGCAGCAGTAGATGTCCATGAGAGCACGGGCGGAAATCCGTTTTTGGTTAGTTATTTTGTCGAGCAAAAGGATCATTGCGTGGACAGCGCCGATTTGCGCGATTTTCTGCGGCGACGACTACCCGAGTACATGCTGCCTACCAGCTTTCAGCGCTTGGAAACCCTGCCTTTGAACGGCAGCGGAAAATTGGATCGCCATGCGTTGCAACGATGCTACGCACGCATGGCTGAAACCGCAGATACGCCTTGGACACCGCCGTCCAACCCAACTGAGGCGTTGATTGCGGAAGTGTGGGTTTCAGTTTTGGAAATTAACGCAGTCGGTATTCACCAGAAGTTCTTCGATCTCGGCGGCCATTCCTTATTGGCTACGCGGGTGGCTTCCAGGCTTTGCAAAGTGTTTGCGCTTGATGTGCCGTTACGCGCTATTTTTGAGCATCAAACGATTGCAGAACTGGCTCGTTTCATTGAGATTTTGCAAGCCGCACCCGCAGAGAACAATGAAATCGAGTTTGTCAGCTTATCACGCAAACTCGTTGAAATCCCCAACAATGCCGCTTTCGACTGAGGTAGAACTGACCATGGCACTGCACAATGGCGACAAAATTGCAGATTTCTCTGCTGCGCCTAAAGAGGCGTTTGTGTTTCCGCCATCTTTTGGGCAACGGCGTCTTTGGTTTCTGAACAAATTCGATCCAGACAGTCCTGCCTATAACATCCCCATACCCATTCGCTGTCGTGCGTTGTTGAATCGGTCGATTCTAGAGCGCACGGTGAATGAATTGGTGCGCCGCCACGAAGTGCTGCGCACCACTTTCCGACTGATCAACGGCGAGCCGATGCAGGTCATCGCTCCCTCGTTGCATATCGCGGTAGCTTACAGCGATTTGCGTTCGACGATGCCAGCAGATCAAATTGATGAAGCGGCAGGCAGCTTAGCCGCGCTAGATGCTCAGCGTCCTTTTTCGCTGGCTGATGGGCCATTGTTCCGGGTAGGGTTGCATCGGCTGGGCGAGGCCGATTTTCTGCTGCTGCTATCCATGCACCATATTGTCTCTGACGGCTGGTCAGTTAACGTGCTATTTCGAGAACTGAGCGCTTTGTATGCCGCTTTTAGTATGGGCAAACCGTCACCACTGCCGGAATTGGGCGTTCAGTATGCGGATTTCGCGCATTGGCAAGCGCAGACCCTGACCGGACAACCGCTGCAAAAGCTCTTGGCGTATTGGAAACAGCATTTAGCCGGTGCACCCGAGCTGCTGCGCTTGCCCACCGACAAAGCGCGCCCCAGCATCGCCAGCGGACGCGGTGGAGCACACGGCATCGCCATTGATGCCTCGCTTTATCGAGCGCTACGCGCATTCTGCCAGCGGGAGGGGGTTACCCCGTTTATGGCGCTGTTGACGCTGTTCAATGTGTTGATTTATCGACACACCGGCGAAATGGACATTGTAGTCGGCACACCAATAGCGAACCGCAGAAAGCCGCAATTGGAAGATTTAATCGGACTTTTTGTTAACACGCTGGTGATGCGCACCGACCTTTCCGGCGAACCGAGTGTCCGTGAATTGCTGGCGCGTGTGCGCGAAGTGGCCTTGGGTGCGTATTCTCATCAAGACATGCCGTTTGAGCTGTTGGTGGAGGAGTTGCAACCATCGCGGAGTTTGAGTTACAACCCTTTATTTCAAGTGATGTTTATTCTGCAAAGCGCCGATGCCGCGCAGTCGCAGCAGACGGAGCCGAACGCGATGCAGGCGGTTAATCTCGTGGCGACCACCGCCAAATTTGATTTTACGGTGTCCTTTGGTGAAGTGGGCGAATCGGCGAATCTTAGCGTGGAATACAACGCCGATTTATTTGAGCACGAGACGATTACCCGACTGGTTGATCGATTCATCGTTTTGATTGATTCCGCCGTTGCTGAACCGGAACAAAAGATTTCCGCACTACCGCTGTGCCGTCCATCCGAACTACGGATGTTGCAAGCAATTGTTGGTGCGCCAAATCCGCAGTTTGTCGAGCAATCCATCGGCGCTCGTATTGCCGCACTGGCTATGCAGCAGCCAGATCAGGCCGCCATAACTGCCGCTGCCGATACACTGAGCTACCGTCAGCTTGATGCCCGCGCCGACCGACTCGCATTGAAACTGCTGGCGCTGGGCATCGCGAAGGGCGATAAAGCGTGGATATACCTTGATATGGGTATTGACGCGGTGGTTTCGATGTTGGCTCTCGCCAAAGTCGGGGCGGTGTTTATCCCCATTGAGCCGCACGAACCAATTTTACGTACGCAGCAAATATTTTCTCATACATCCCCCGATTTAATTGTCAGTAATAGGCATTTCAGTACCGCCCACGACTGGGGGAACGTCCGGCTTTGTCTGATTGATCAAGATAGCGCTCATCGCCTAGCCGCAGGCGAAAAGCCGACATTGCCACAAATATCCGCCGACGATCCGGCTTATGTACTTTATTGCCCCGACGATGCAGGCGCTCCCCTTGGCGTGACGGTTAAGCACGGCGCGCTGATCCGTAGCACTTTTTCAACGGCACTTGCATTTGAGGCAACAGATCGAATTGTACATTGTGTTCATAGCCACGATGCATTCAGCGTTTTCGAAGTTTTCGCCAGTTTGTCTGCGGGCGCACATTGGCTGTACATACCGGTCGATCCGTTGCCGCCGCCACGCAAACTGGCTAATTTATTCAAAAGCCATGCCGCGACGATAGCCATCCTGCCCATTGCTGTTTTAGAGAAGATGGCTCGCAATTTTCCTCGCGCGCTCAAAACGATCCGCGCCATTTTGCTGCATGACGAAACGCACGCAAGCGGCGAGGCCGAAATTAACGACCTAACGCTGCAAGAAAAATGCTTTTATGTAGATGGAGGTGCGGAGGTCGGCGGTTATTCACTCATTCGCGCGGCGGCGGATAGCGCCCATCCCGATGCGTTGGGTATTAGCGCCGCCGGTGTAACAGCCCATTTGCTGGATGGCGCGATGAATCCTACGCCGGTAGGCGCTGTAGGTGAGATTTATATCGAAAGCAGCTATCTGGCGCTGGGATATCTCAACAATCCGGTCGCAACAGCCCGATCTTTTGTGAACAAACATCCGGCAGAGTCTGGCGTGCTTTATCGCAGCGGGCAATTGGCTCGTCGCGAAGCCAATGGTGAATTGACCGCCTACGGACGTTGTGATCGCAGGTTGCTCATCGGCGGAGTACGTGTTCAGCCGCAAGAGGTTGAAGCTACTCTTTTGCTACACCCCGCTATCGATGCCGTCGCCGTCGTTCCTCGTCCAGCGGGCGGTTTAGCTGCCTATGTAGTGGGAAAAAATGGACAAGCGCTCGCCGAAAACGATTTGACGCTTTTTCTGCGGGATCGAGTATTTGCTGAAGCGCTGCCAAGCATCTGGCGTTTCGTCAATAGTTTGCCACTAACCCCGCGCGGACTAACGGACATTGATCTGTTACATAGGCGTGAAAACGCGTCCGGGGCAGATCGGATTGAATACGTCGCTCCGCGCAATGCCACCGAAACGCAGCTTGCGGAATTATGGTCCTCGACATTGGGAAAGCCGCAGATCGGCGTGCATGACGACTTCTTTGAACTGGGCGGACATTCCCTCTTGGTCACGCGCGTTGTTGCGCATATTGCTGATGAATTCGGCTCCTCGCTTTCGCTAAAAAGCTTCTTCGCATCTCCAACCGTCGCTGGTTTGGCGCTACTGATCGAGCAAGCCGGATCGGGAAGCGTCATCACCACGCAATCGGTGATCCCATCCAGCCATCGTAATGCACAAGATTCGGCCATAGATGTCGAAAATCTTTCCGATGAAGATGTCAATGATCTACTTGCAAAGCTATTGCAAGACTCATCAAGTACGGGAGCCGTGTAGCGTATGAATGACACTGTAGCGAGCGCCATAAAATTAATACCCACGGAAAAACGGGCGCTGTTAGCAAGCTTGTTGCGGAAGCGGGCTGCGGAACTGCGGTTTTATCCAGTTTCCTATGCGCAAACTCGGCTTTGGTTTCTCGACCAACTTCAACCCGGCGAGTCCACTTACAACATCCCAATTTCAATTCCCATGGAAGGTTATGTCGATGTCGAAGCGCTACGGCGTTGCATTGCCGAAATCGTCCGACGCCACGAAGCGCTTCGCACAACCATCCGAGTGATTGAGCGTAAACCAGTGCAAGTTGTCGCTCCATCGTTGGAGCTGCATATCCCGCTGATCGCCTTAGCTGCCTCGCCGGCGGAATCAACCGAAACGGAAGCCAGCCGGATGGTGTTTCAAGAAAGTCGCCGGCCCTTCAATTTGGAAAAAGGGCCGCTGATTCGCGCAACCATCCTTAAACTCGACGCACGTCGCCACATCTTGCTGGTGGTGATGCATCACGTCGTGTCTGATGGATGGTCTATTGGCGTTTTTATGCGCGAATTGACCGCCCTCTACGCCGCTTTCAGCCTGAATCAACCTTCGCCGCTGGGGGAGTTGCCAATCCAGTACGCCGACTATGCGGAATGGCACTCCGAATGGTTAAACGGCGAAGTATTCAGAACACAGATGGATTACTGGCGCGCGCAGTTGGATGGGCTTAAGTCTCCCTTGCAGCTGCCCTACGACTATCCCCGTCCTAGGGTATTAACAAACCGTGGCGCTACGCAAGCATTCGAACTTAAAGCCGATCTATTGACTGCGTTGCATGCGTTAGGGCAACAGGAGGGTGCCACCCTGTTCATGACTCTCCTCGCTGCACTGGATGTATTTTTGTATCGCTACAGCGGCGAGACCGATTTCGCCGTCGGTTCGCCGATAGCCAACCGAACGCGCCCCGAGGTAGAAGGACTGATCGGCTTCTTTGTTAACACGATTGTTTTGCGTACGGCGCTTTCTGCCGAACTCAGCTTTCGACAGTTGTTGCAACACGTCCTCCAGACCACGCTGGAAGCTTACGAGAACCAAGACATTCCTTTCGAAAAATTGATCGAAGAGTTAAAACCGGTTCGCGATACTTCGCACACCCCGCTTTTTCAGGTGATGCTCACCGTGCATCACGCGGGCGAAGACGCTCGGGAGCAAAGCGAAACGAGCAACCTTCAGTTGCCAATTTCAAATGGAACGGCGAAGTTCGATATGACCTTTGTTATCGTTGAGGCGGGAAATCGGGCGCAGGGCTTCCTTGAGTACAACACCGACCTATTTTCGCCAGATACCATCGCCACAATGCTACAGCGCTTGCAGATGCTTTTGAAATCAATCGTTAAAACCCCAGATGCTCGGCTATGCGAATTGCAATTATCGTCCGATAAAACGCCTCCACGTATCAGCCAAAACCGCGTCAAACGCTACTCCATCGCTGCCTCGATTCCGACCCGCGTGACCCAGCATGCCGTTGCGCGGCCCAGCGCAACCGCCTTCATTGCGGAGGATGTCCGCCTAAGCTATGCCGAATTCGATCATGCAGTAGACCGCTACGCCAGCTATTTGGCGGCGCAAGGCGTACAGTTTGGCGAGCGCGTTTGCGTGTCCATGGCGCGAGGTTGGAAGCAGGCGGCGGCCATCTTGGCTACGCTCAAGCTAGGTGCAACCTGTATTCCTGTCGATGCAGACGAACCTACGCTACGCCTGAATGCGCTGTTGGCACAGATGCCAGTCAAGCTGATGCTGAACGACGAAAGCCTAGAAACGCATGCGATGGGTGGTGATATTTCGACAAATGGGCGCAAGGCAAACCAAGATGAAGGCGATTGTGTGTTATTGCGTTCCGGCACCAGCGGACAGCCGCTGGCGGTGACGGTTTCTCAATCAATGCTTAGCCGTTCCAAGTTTATCTCCGGCGTTGAAATTAACCCCTCGGATCGCATTGCCAGACATGCCGGTTTTTTCCGTGACACCAGCTTGACGGAACTATTCGGCGCTTTATACGCAGGCGCTACGGTCGTCGAATTCCCAGACGCACAAACTCCTTTGAAATTTGCCCGCGCTCTGCGCCGACATGAAATTAGCGTACTGTTTATCGCATGTACTAGGTTAAAGCAGTTGATCCATGAGTTCCCTTGGTCGCTACGAACGGCGCGACTAATTTTGCTGGAACCAGAAAGTTTGGCGGATATCGAAGACCTGCGCGCTGCCGTAAGTTCCGACATGCTTCAGCGGATATTCCTGACCAGCTCGTGGAGTGAGGTCGGCGGAGTTGCGGCAATGCTACCTTTGGCGGCATTACCTGAACGGGCAGCGGCGCTCCCTATCGGCTCTCCCGTCGCCAATGTACGCCTTTATCTGCTTGATGATGCTTTAAAGGCGACACCGCCCGGCATCGTGGGCGAAATCTATTTGGCGCTTGATGCAGATTCCCTCGATGCGTATCCCTCACAATCAGCCGCTTATATGCCCGATCCGTTTCGCAAGCAAGCACATGCGCAGATGTTTCGAACGGGCGATTTGGCGACGCGGTCGATGCACGGTTATCTGGAGTTTCGTGGTCGCCGCAGTCATCGGATCAAAATTGCTGGCGTTCGTGTTGAACCAGCAGAAGTCGAAACCGCACTGCTTAAACATGACAATGTTGGCAATGCCGTCGTCGTTGCTTATCAATCCTCCGGCTTATCCAAGCTGGCTGCCTTTGTAACGACAAAAACCGTAGCGCCACTAGAGCCTGCGGAGCTGAAAGATTTTCTCAAGACGTTTTTGCCGCTTGCGTTGATTCCGCAGTCGATTCGCGTTGTGGATCGGTTGGCGGTTGGCAAGGATGGCGAAATTGACCGGGTCGGGTTGAGCGCTGTACTCGAATTCGGACAATCCGGTCGGTTTGCAGTTGCTTACGTTGCACCGCGCAACGAGAAGGAACAGCAAATGACGGATATCTGGGCGCAGGTTCTGGGCGCTGAGCGGATCGGTATCCACGACAATTTCTTTGCTCTTGGCGGACATTCGCTGCTGGCGACGCAGGCTATCGCCCGCATAAACGATCATTTTGGTGTCGATCTGGGTTTGCTCCGCCTGTTCGAAAAATCGACGATAGCCGAGTTGACGGAAAGCTTGGAAAAAGAACGCTCCAACGGAATGCGACAGGAAATGTGGGCGATAACGCCAGTGTCCCGCGAGCTTCCTCTGCCTTTATCGTTCGCCCAGCAGCGGCTTTGGTTTCTCGATCAATATGAACCGGATAGCGCTTTCTACAACATACCGAGCGCCAGCCGCCTGCGCGGCGCGCTTAACATTGGCGCGCTACGCGACAGCATCAACGCCATCGTGGTGCGACACGAATCGCTGCGCACCACCTTTGAAATCGTCAACGGGCAACCGTCACAGCGCATACATCCGTCACTTATCATCGACATGCCGCTCCATGATTTGGAGGCATTGCCCGCTGCCCAGCGCGAGACCGAAGCGCAACGACTAACCGATCAAGAAGCGCAACGGCCCTTTAGTTTGTTGCGCGGGCCGTTGATTCGAGCAGGGGTGCTAAAACTCAACGCAGATGAGCATATCTTATTGCTGACCATCCATCATATTGTCACAGACGGCTGGTCTATGGGCATCCTGTTCCGCGAATTGGGCGCAATTTACTCGGCGCTGTCGCTGGGGCAGCAACCCGTATTAGCCGATCTCGCCATACAGTACGGAGATTTTGCATGCTGGCAACGGAACTGGCTGAGCGACTCGGTGCTGGCACCGCAGCGTAACTACTGGAAGTTGAAATTGAATGGAGCTCCACCCATTCTGCAACTGCCCACCGACCGGCCTCGCCCCCGGATTCAAGCGTTTCAGGGAGGCATGCATACCTTCAGCTTGCCCTTATCGTTGCTCATGCGCTTGAAAACGATTTGTGAAACCGAGAGAGTCACTCTCTTTATGGCATTACTCGCCGGGTTTAAAGCGTTGCTTTATCGTTACACCGGACAAGGCGATTTAGTCGTCGGAACGCCAGTGGCAAATCGCAGCCACCCGGAACTTGAAGGACTCATCGGTTTTTTTGCCAATACTCTGGTCTTACGCACCGTCATTGCCGGTGAAATGAACTACCGGCAGGTTCTGGAGCAGGTCAAGGAAACGGCGACCGGCGCTTACGCCAACCAAGATATGCCTTTCGAGCAACTGGTCGAAGAGCTGGCACCGGAAAGAAATCTCAGCCATAACCCGCTGTTTCAGGTGATGTTTGCGCTGCAAAATTTGGGCAGAGTGCCTGTAGCGGCTTCACCTGCCGATGTGCAAGCCGCGCCAAGCATCGGCACTGGCATCGCCAAATTCGATTTAACCGCTTTCCTCTGCGAAACCACGAACGGTATTGAAGTCGGGTTTGAATACAACTCCGGCTTGTTCGATGCGGAAACGGTAGTGCGCATGGGCCAGCATTTCACCACTATATTATCGGCGGCGGTAGATAGTCCTGAGCGGCCTATCACAAGCTTACCTCTACTGTCCGAGCTAGAAACTTTGGCGTTAGAAAAATGGAATCTCACCGCTGTACGGACACCTAAGATCAGCATTGAGCAAATGGTTGCGACTCAGGCGGCGAGAACGCCAGACGAGATTGCCGTCAGTTGCTCGGATGAATCCGCTGCCAAAGTATTGTCATACCGCGAACTTGACCGGCTGGCCAACGGCTGGGCGCACAGGCTACGCTCGCTGGGTGTCGGCCCCAATGTTTGTGCCGGTATTTACATGGAACGATCTATCGACATGATTGTCGCCATTTTGGCGGTACTGAAAGCCGGAGGCGCATACGTACCGCTAGATCCAAATTATCCCGCCGAACGGCTGGAGTATATGGTTGATGATGCCCGTCTGCCGGTGATCCTGTCGCAAACTAAGCTGGTGCAAGATTTGGCGTGGACCAAGGTCCGCACCTTGCTGTTCGATGCCGAAGACTCGCCACAGCCAGAATTGCACGCACCGGAAGCAGATGTTGCTGTCGAGCGTTTGGCTTACGTCATTTACACCTCTGGATCGACTGGTCGTCCGAAGGGGGTAGGCATGCAGCAGGAGGCGCTAGTCAACCTGTTGCACTGGCAAAATCGCCGCTCCAATCTGCCGGTAGGGGCCGCCACACTGCAATTTGCCTCGCTCAGTTTCGACGTTTCGTTCCAGGAGATTTTTTCAACCCTTAGCAGTGGCGGCAGACTGGAACTGATCGACGAGTATCAACGCCGGGATCCATATGCGGTGTGGGACGCTATCGAAAAATTGTGCATTCAGCGGATATTTATGCCTTACGTTGCCTTGCAGCAAGTAGCCGAGGCGGCAAACCGATGTCCGCTAGAGTGCAGCTTGCAGGAAGTCATCACGGCGGGGGAACAGTTAAAAATTACGTCCGCCATTGTGCGCTGGGCCGAGCGGGTCGGTTTCGCCTTGTACAACCAATATGGACCGACAGAAACCCACGTCGTTACCGAATACAAAATGGACGGACTACCTTCAAGCTGGCGCGATTTGCCGCCGATAGGCAAGCCGATAGATAACGCCACCATACACATTCTCGACCGCCAGCACCAACCCGTGCCCATTGGCGTCCCGGGCGAGCTGTATATCGGTGGCATCTCGCTGGCTATGGGCTACCTACATAATCCGATTCTCACAGGCGAACGGTTTATCCTGGGCTTGGCCGCCATGAACGACGAGCGTTTATACCGTAGCGGAGATTTGGCGCGATACCAGCAAGACGGCACCATCGACTTTCTCGGACGGGCAGATACGCAGCTAAAAATACGGGGCTTCCGCGTGGAGCCAGAAGAAATTGAAAGCGCGCTGCAACGCCATCCCGATGTTCTCGCCTGCGCCGTTGCATCAAGCTTGGATAGTGCTGGAGGCCTGCGGCTGATGGCCTATGTGCAATTGCAGCCTGACAAGCAGGTGGTATCGCCGGATCTACGCCAGTATCTTGCGACTTGGCTTCCAGAACACATGGTTCCATCGGCAATCACTGTTATCGAGGCTATTCCGCTGACACCCAGCGGTAAATTAGATCGCGCCCAACTTGCCGGTATGGGAACGGTAAGCGTAGCGCAAAACGTCGGTTATGCTCCGCCGCAAACCCCATTGGAACAAACGCTGGTCGATATATGGCAAACCTTACTGCAAGTCGATCAGCTGGGGTTGCACGATAATTTTTTTGATTTGGGCGGGCATTCCTTATTGGCCACCCGTTTGATTTCACGCATTCGCGAAGAACTGGACATCGATTTACCGGTGCGGCTAATTTTTGAAATCCCAACCATCGGTCAATTGGCGATTTCTATCCTCGACGAAATAGCCAAAAAAGAGCAAGACATTGAAAAGTTACTCGACGAGATAGAGAACGTCGAGGCAGATGAAGTTCAAAGATTATTGGAAGAGGGGGAGTAATGCACGATAGGATAATTTACTCCAATAATGATGGTATTTGGAGAGAGCTATGAAGGCATATTTTCCGATTAATTATGAATCTAGCTTACGCTGCGATTGTCGTACGTTTCCAACGGAATTTTTACAAGCAGTGGGTTCGAAAATGTATGACACAGAAGGAAGGCGCTATATCGATTTTCTGAGCGTCATCGGCGTGCTTATATCACTGCTGGACTTGCATACTAAAGCACAAATGCGATTTTTGATCCGTTTTAACGAGGTAATTCTAAAGCTGCTCGCAATGAGTTACAAAACCCTGTTTGCTGGGCCGACCGGTGCCAACGCGATAGAAGCGGCGATCAAATTCGCACGCAAAATTACCGGCAGGACGAAAATTGTCGCTTGCGCCAGTGCATTTCATGGCGTCACCCTGGGCTCTTTGGCTTTGACCGCGTCATGTGAACATCGGCGCGCAGCTGGCACATCGCTGCATGAGGTCATTCGCATGTCGTTTGAAGGCTTCCTTATGTCGGGGAATGAGCTGGAGAATAACAAACGCATGCTGTCGTTTCCGGGTAATGGCGAGGAACCGCCAGCGGCCATCATCGTGGAAACCGTTCAGGGAAACGGATTGACCTGCGCATCGCGCAGTTGGTTGCAAGGAATCCAAAAAATTGCCCATTCAATGAAAACCTTGCTTATCGTTGACGACATTATGGCAGGCTGCGGCAGAGCTTCAACTTACTTTAGTTTCGAAAAACATGGAATTGATCCTGACATAATTTGCCTGCCAAAATCCTTTAGTGAATTGGGCTTGTCCATCATCGTATTGAGTCGATCGGATTGCGACATTCGGAATATTCAATCGCCCATATTGAAGGAAGCAATGGGCATTCTTACGGAGTCGATAGACACCACACTCGACTCACTAACAACTGGGAGGACAGATGTCGCCATTCACGCATAAATCCGCTAAACACACTATAAGCATTCCTCAGTCATTTGACGAGGCATTGCAGTCGTTCGTCAATCGGGATATATACGCTGCATCTAAGGAGCTTATTTTTAACGATAATCCTTTTCGTCGGCCATTACTAAATGACGAATTTAACGGTTGGCCCATGGATAGTGAATATACGTTGGACGAGCTGACGAGCAATGAAAGTCTGGTCGCCAATCGAGTTATTTTATCGATTTATGAGCAAGATTACGTGTTTTTGCCGCGCTCAAACCTCGCCAACCAACTCGATGATTTTAAGCAATTCTATGATCGAGATGCCAGAGTTCCTGGAGAAATTATCGCTTGCGAATTGGAGAAACTGCTATTTTCCTCCGTGTCGAATACCGTGCATATTTCCGGCGACTGGGACTTAAAATCTTTTGAAGCATATTTCGAGGATTTTAAGCAGAACTTCCGCGCCGAAAAGTTTGCCGAATTAATGCAATTCATATCGACCATGCGCGATCCGCAGGCCGGGGCAAAAATGTTTCTGGTGCAAATGGCGGGTGATTTTTTGGTGGAAGCCTCGGCAATGGCTCGCAATCTCGGCGGAAACTATGGCTCGGCGCAATCGGAATTATTTAAAGTAATCATTGATGAATGCGGCTACGGCGTTTTTCAGACCAAGCACAGCACGATGTTTGAAAGCGTGTTGAAATCGCAAAACCTTCATCACATTCCGCACGCCTATTGGCAACTCTATTTGCCAACCTCGATGTATTTAAACAATTACTATAATTATATATGCCGCGACCATGCCAAAGTGTTTCGATATTTTGGTGCCATTTTACAAGTGGAAACCGCTTTTCAAACCACTTGCGAGTTGATGATAGGTATGATGAAAAGCGTTTTCGGCACCGATGCTCACGTTGATTATTTTAGCGAGCACGTCAAGATCGACGGTCATCATAGCCGTATGGTTATGCAGAAAATTGTCGTACCCCTAATCAAAACCCATGGCGAATTCGCACTGAAGGAAATTGTGCGCGGTTTTGAAGAAAGCCTTGTGGTCGGCGATAGATTTACCGCGGGTCTACGGCATCAACTCGCCTGGATCGATAGAATGGATCAGGGTCTGGATTTACGGCAGTTACTGGTCGAATCCAACAACCCAAGTTTGAAACACGCCGCGCAGGGCGATTTATGCGGAACCCAAATGGCAAACCAAGATATAGGCTATCAGGTTTTGTCCGGTAGTCTTGATTTTATCTTCGGTGTCGATAAACACATTACATTGCGCGCGGGGGAAAGCCTCATGATCCCCCAAGGCGTTCTTTACGGCGTTAGCGTCGTCGAGGATGCCGAATATCGTGAACATCGTACAGGAGTCGTTTCACCGTGAAGATTCTACGGTTTGACAAAAGCAAAGCGAATCTGGTTGAACTGGGCGATCATGCTTATATGGTTCACAGGAATAACGCGGGAAAATACCTGCTAATCCGCGCCACTTGTCCCCATCGCGGCGGGCCGTTATTTCTGGGCGAAATCTTAAAAGATCCCACCGAGTCCATTCGTTGTCCCTGGCATGAATCGGTGGCATCGGTTCATGTCTTGCGCAAAAAAGCGCCGCCCATGGTGGTGAACGGTTCCGCCTGCCAAGTTGTTGTAAAGGATACGGATTGTGAAACCAGCATACGTTGGGTCACCCGTTTGACAAACAAAAACCCGTGCAGAGCGATCTGCGCATAACCAGTATTTATTTAACTATGAAAACTCGCAGCTTAATTTCCATTCAGGATCTACTCCCCGAAGAAGTCCAACAATTAGTAGACGAGGGCTGTGCTCTTGAAGGACGGGAAGCGCTCTACGCCGAGAATCTCAGCGGCAAGACCATTGGTCTCTACTTCAAACAGCCATCAACCCGAACGCGAACTTCATTCTTTCTTGCGATTGAGCGCATGGGCGGTAAAACCATTCAATATGGGCCGGGCGATTTACAGTTGGAGAATGGAGAATCTATCGAAGATACCGCGATGATATTCGACCAATGCCTGGATGTAATCGTGGCGCGCACCAATGGCCCGGAATCAGAGTTGCGCCGCTTGGCCAAGGCCAGCAGCCATTTAGCGGTAATCAATGCCCTCAGTGCCGAGGAGCATCCGACCCAGGCGATTGCCGACCTTATTACCGTACAACAGGAATTCGGCAGTCTGGCTGGCCGTCATATGCTTTATGTAGGCGCAGCGAATAATACTTCGAGTTCGCTGCTTCTCGCCGCCACACGAATTCCGAAACTGCAAATAACTATCGCGACACCCAGCGAGTTTAGCCAGCCTGCGCATATTATCGCAATAGCGCAAAATAATGCTAAGCAAAGCGGAGCGAAAGTGTCGGTGGTAAATTCACTGGCGCAGCTTCCGGCGCAAGTCGATGTCGTCTATACCGCCCGCTGGCAAAGCATGGGGAAAGAGCCGAAATATCCCCATTGGCGGAAATTATTAAATATCTGGCGCGTTGATGAGGATTTTATGCAGCGGGTGGGTAATTCAAGCACAGTGTTTATGCACGATCTTCCGGCAAGCCGGGGAGATGAGGTAACTAATGCGGTAATGGATGGTGCTAGCAGTCGTATCCGGCGGCAGGCACATAACAAAACCATTGCAGCGATGGTGGTGCTGACCGGCTTGGTGGTTGGCAGAGAAACGTAGTTAATCTAAACAATAGAGGGAGGAATTTAACCATGTCCAAACGAGTCGATTTACAAACTAATCTTGGTGATCAGGAAGCTTTCGACAGCAATTCTCGCAATACTTACCAGGCGATGCTCAAACCCAAGTTCCGCAAACAATGCGATGCGCTTCTGGATCAGCTTATTGAGGAGTTCTATCGCAGTTACGTACCAGCCACAAAGCTTTTGAACCCTGATTTTTTTAGTCAGGAGTTTTTTATCCGCTCGACTATAGAAACAGTTCTTCGCATAGATTTAATGCGTGCGGTGAATCCGCTGGTATGCACCAAAATTGCTGCGGTTGACCCCGTGTTATGCAAGCAATGGGGATTGTATGCCGCCGATGAAGGCCTGCATGGTCGCGTGTTTGCGAAGGATTTACACGCCGTAGGCGTTACCGATAAAGAAATTTACGCAACGCCGCCTTTGTTTTCCACCGAATTGCTCAGCGGCTATCTCCTGCACACTCTGGATAAGGGCGACGCGCTGGGAGTATTGGCCAGCGCTTATTATGTAGAAAGCGTTTCTGCCAAAACGCAGCCCGGTTGGCTGAGTAATATTGAATTGCACATCGGCGAGAAATGTACCCGAGGTTCGCGCGCCCATTTGGGTCTGGACGAAAAAGAGCGCCACGTCGATCTCGCATGGAATATGTGTATGCGGCTGGTAAAGACACCGGAAGAAGAAAGCCAGTTCATCACCCACGTCATGAAACTGCACAGTCTCTTGTCGGCTTATGTGGTGGAAATCCTGGATTTAACCGTCGAACGTCGAGATGCGGCAACGGCCCAGACATCCGCAGCCCGCCAGGCGGTTTTAGCCAATAACGCGGGGCAAGCCTTGGCGATGCAGGCCAAAGCCGTCATTGCTTAACACGGAGCCGAATATGTGTAGTTCTGTAGCCCCCGACAGGAATGTTGTTTTTGCATGGCCCGAACGGTTTTCCAGCGTAGACGTAACCGAGTGTACGGAAATTTTGAACGCCATTGTGCGTACCTCGGGCACCAACGGTTATTCGAATGAACTCACGGCGGAGGAAGGCAGACACTTGTTCGAAGGGCTGTCGTTCGCCATTGCTAGAGGAGAAGCCGCGCAATTGCTGGTGAGGGATGAAAAAGACCTGAACATCATCGGAATGGCTACGTTAATGCGCTATAAGCAGCCTGATCGGCGGCACGTCATGGAAATATCCCGAGTCGCGATTGTCCCGGAACGTCGTGGCGAGTTTTTAGTCCCTGCATGGCAGGAGGTGCTGCGCCAAGTCGAAAAACGGGGAGGAGAAATCATTGCCATTGACATCAGCGAAGACGGCCCGGTGAGGCTATGGGAACATTTAGGTTTTAAAACATGGGGCGTGTTGAAAGATTACGCTCGTGTTGATACCCGCCAACTAGACGGTTATTACATGGCGGTGTACGTGCGCGATGCATGGGTCGCGTTAGCCGGAAAACGCGCGCAGACTGCATAGATGTATATCTCAAAGCCACTTGGAACTTGCCATGCAACTCATTGAACTCACCCAGCGGTTAAGCGCTTACCCTAACGGCGAAGTGCTGGAATGCATTGGTTCCGGCATTCGCAAGCGAACTTTTCCGCAATTAAAAAGCGATGTCGAAGCTGCGACGGAACGGCTCCAGCAATCGGGGGTTCGCGTCGGCATGCGGATCGGCCTACTCGCCGAAAATTGCTACGAATGGATCGTTTTCGAACTCGCTATCGTCGAAATGCGCTGTATTACCGTCGCCTTGGTCGATGAAATCGTACAACAAGGATTGGAAGAAGCATCGACAAAATACGGTCTGCATTTGATTGTTACGGATCGTTGTCCCGCCGACCGGCCTGCCTTGATGCTGGCAATGCATGAAGCCGATGCCTCGGCAAGCGCAAGAAACGATATTAAGTGCGTCAACGACCCGCAGTACGCCACCGCGTCTTGGGTTTTTTCTTCCGGCAGTTCAGGTCGCACCAAGGTAATTCAAACCCAGCGCGTTGGTATTGAGCAACTGGTGAACAATCTGCCGACGGCATTCGAATTGATAGACGGCGATAGGTTTCTGGTGTTTTTGCCGATGGCCAGCTTTCAGCAGCGTTTTCTAATTTACGGCTGTCTGTGGAATGGGGTCGATTTGGTAATCACGCAGCCGAAATTTCTATTTCAAGTGCTAAAGCAATGCCCGCCGACGATTTTGTTGGCTCCGCCGGCGTTTTATTCGGCTATCGCCGCCAAGTTTCAGAATCTTTCGCCGTGGCGACAGATGGCGCTAAAAGCACTGCATCGGATTCGCGAGCTGATTCCGTACCCGCCGTTGCAAGATGCCCTGATAAAAATCACCTCACGACCATTGTATGACGTGTTGGGGTCGCGGGTGCGCCTGATGATTACCGGCATGGCTCCGATATCGCTATCGACGCTACGGCTGTTCGACCAAATCGGCCTGCCGGTGTATGAGGTTTACGGCATGACCGAATGCGGCATGATTGCGTGGAACACCCCACGCGCGCGGCGCTTAGGTTCGGTGGGGCGACCGTTAAACGATGCTGTGGTCAGCATTGCCGATGACGGCGAAGTGCTGGTCAGCCGCACCGCCCAGCCCACCGTCGGCTATTTGTTTGAAGACTCCGACGAAGATCAAGCATCGACTTATCGCGGCGAAGGTACAATAGCCACTGGCGACATCGGCTATATAGATGCCGACGGCTTTCTTTATTTGCGCGGTCGCAAGAAAAACATCATCGTCACGGCAGGCGGCCTAAAGCTGCATCCAGAATCGATTGAGGAACGTATAAATGGTAGTCCGGACATCGACCAATCCGCCGTTTTCGCAACCAACGGAAGTGGCTTAACCGCCGTGATTGTGGCGCGCGCCGCTCTACCCGAGAGGCAGGATCGAATCCGGCGTTTCATCGCAGAGATCAACCGCGATTTAAGCGCCGAATCGCAACTGCTTAATCTAATTTTTTCATCGCCCTTCACGCCAGAAAATAGCTTGCTGACGGCCAACCTCAAGTTAAATCGCAAAGCGATAGAGGCTAGTTTTAACGCCAAAGCGGAGAATGCAGCATGAAGTTATTTGACAAACGCCAACCGCAAAGCACGCCAGAACGCCTGAAAAAAATGCTGATCGAAAACCTGCCACGCACGGCACACCGAGCTGAAATTCTGCCGGAAACCACATTGCGCGAGCTGGGGTTAGATTCGCTTGGCTTGATTTTGGTGGTGACGCGATTTTGCGAGGAATTCAACGTGAATATGGCGGTACTGGAGGAAAACATAGGCGAACTGCGCACCGTTGACGATTTGCTCAACGCCGGTGAGCGCATCGTTACTCTGCATGGCGATGGCGGCTAATCCCATGATTATAGATGCCCATGCGCATGTAGCTTCCGAGCGATATACTCCGCCGTCGTTTATTCGCGGCGCTGTTAGCAACATCCATACCATGATGAGCGCATCGGGACTGCGCCAGCCCATGGCAAGCGTGATGGAGCGTTACCTTACCGCGATGCAGGATCACCACGCAGATGGCCTAGTTGCGCAAATGAATGCGGCAGGCATCGCCAAAACGATTTTACTCTGCCCGGATTTTAGCTATGCGCTACGAGATTGCGCGCTGACCGCAGAAGAAGCGCTGTTGGAGCATCGCACTATTTTGCAGCGCCATCCAGGGCGGTTTGCCGCCTTTGCCGGAGTCGATCCGCGTTGGGGCGCGGACGGACTAGCCTTATTTGAGCGGGCGGTGACAGAGTGGGGATTTTCCGGATTTAAAATCTATCCGCCCTGCGGTTATAGCGCCAGCGATCCGGCCTTATTTCCGTTTTACGAAATATGCGCCCAGCTCCGGATTCCGGTAACCATCCATATAGGCCCCACATCACCAGCTTTATCGTTTCATGAGTCTATTCCTTTTAATTGCGATGCCGCAGCAAAGCACTTCGAAACGGTCAATTTTATTCTCGCGCACGCTTCAATTTCTTTTACCGAAGAATGCGTGATGATGGCCGCGTATCGCCCGAATGTATACCTAGATATCAGCGGTTTTCAGCAAAACCTTAATACAGCCTGGGGGCTGCGCAATTTGGAACGTATAACGACCAGCGGCATTGGACATAAAGTGTTATTTGGCACGGACTGGCCGGTGTTTAGCGAACTGGGTTCGCTTACCGATGCCGTTTTAGCCGCCACCGAAGGCGATAACGCGCTGGCTGATATGTCATCGATACAACAAAAGATGGTGCTGCACGGTAATATTACCCGGATTTTGCAGCAGGCTGGGTAAAATATTCTCCACGAAGAACACGAAATTTTTATGTGTGTTTGACCTCAGTATTCCCAACTTACGCATAAGTCAGAAATATAGACGACACTTGGATGTTCGAAGAGAGACCGTACCAAGCACGCATTATTTCTGAGATCAATTGCGAATCAACTTTAATAGACAATTTTTCTCCTGCTTTCAAATGACGGCGCGCTGTCTCCGTTCGTTTGCAACCGCCCTGCCACCACACCTGTTTAATCCAGGCTGGTAGTTTTTCCAGCGTTTCTTTGAGCCAAGCTGACGACTCAATGCCCTTTAGCGTTGCAGTGGCGAATAGGCTTTGTACCGCAGCCTCCCGTTTACTGGCACGCTCTCTGCCCGCAAACAACCAGCTCTTATTGACCAGCGCAATCAAGCGGATCGCATTTTCCACCGGCTTGTTGTCTATAGGCAGATTGCCTGTTTGCGCGTAGCGGATCAGTCTCGCCCAATGGTTCAGACTTTAGTTGATAAACTGAGCCAACCCGCTGCCGCCTGCGGTAGCGATCCGTAAACGGATCAACCAGTCATGCATCTGTGCAAATACCAGCAGGCTGTTTTGCTGTCTATGCAACGCACGGGCGGCAACCTCCATCTAGCGAGATGGCTAGGATGAATTTGTACTGCAACGAATTAAACGGTTAGTTGATTTTGATAACAACCAAACCACGCTCGTGTAAAAAGCGAAATGCAAGTTAAACGCCCTCCCAACAAAGCCGGGGCTTATTAGGTGAGTCCCTCAAAGGGGGTGATAAAACTGTGAGCCACCCAAGGCGGTTTGGCTGCAGGAACTGGAAGTGACGCTGATGGTTGAGTACCGGTATTTATTGGAAGACCGCCCACTCCCATCCTGAGCGCGCCGGCATTTTGACCACAATCGTCAATGCCCATTTCATCAAATATGTGCCCGTTCGCAAGACCAACATGGGCGATTCGAAATGGCTGACGGTGCTCTCCCGTTTCGGTCTTGCGCGCGTCAGTTTCATCCCGCCGAAGGACTTGTGCGAATTGCGGCTGATCTCGTGTTACCGCCTCAAGCTCTCGTAAAGATTGTCAAGCCAAACCAACCGCATGCACATGATGCTGGACGATGGCGGCATCAAACTGGGTGCGGTGGTGCCCGACATCAAGGGCGTGTCTGTCTGTGCTAAGGTGGAGAGATTGATCGAGGGCAAACCCATAGGGAAATGTTCGGCATGGCGTGCGGTAGCGTGAGAAACTTGCCGCATCGTTTGATGGAGTTCTGTCGCCCCTCCACCTTTTTGTCCTTAACAAACTGCACGAGAACGTCAATATTCTCGAAGTATCCGGAAAACAATGAATCAGCGGGAAAAGACAATGCCATCATCCGGTATATTATATGCGAGTGCGCCAATGCGGCGCGTATGACCAAAAGCTCTTTGTCGTCCAAATACCATTATCTAAAGGTTCACAAAAGTCACAAAAAATGTATTGTCGCCATTGTGCACAAACTGATATGCATCATTTATTTTATACTTTCGCAGCGTGATCCATATCGTATTCCACGGGGTAAATACAAAGCCATGTCCACTCAAAAAAATGCTCCACGCAGGATCAATGCTCTCAGGAAACTCGGCTTGATTCCAACTGCAAAACCTGTCTTAACCTGACCAGCAGCAGAATTATTTGACTAACCCGCTTTTGCTTGTAGGTGGCTGTTCTCCTTTTGGAGAGGGGCTTTCACGGTAACTCTACAGCAAGCTTGCATCCCTTATGTAGCAACCCACAACCTTAGTTCGTTCTTCGTGCCCTTCGTGGTAAAAAAGAATTCCGCGCGGGGGTGGCTAAGACTGTGCGTAAACCGCTCGCTCCAAAGCCATGCGCGCCAGCAACCGAGTGGAATCGAGCACAGGCAATGCAGAAACATCGTTAGTGACGATGAGCGGCAGTTCCGTGCAGCCCAGAATGACCGCATCGCAGGCTTCGGCATCCCTAAGCCTAGCGATGATGGCGCTGAGTGCGCCGCATGCTTCTTCGCTAATTCGTCCATAAACCAGTTCGGTAAAAATAATCCGATCAATGCTCTGCCGCTCTTCTGCATCCGGTATGCATGATTCGATACCAGCGCTGCGCAAACGCTGCGAATACAACGAAGATTCCATCAGTGCCTGGGTGCCCAATACCGCCAAACGACGAAACCCGGCATTGCGGGCGGATTTCACCACCACATCGGCAATATGTAACCAAGGAATAGGCGATCTGGCGCGGACATAATCCAGCCCTAAATGCGCGGTGTTGTCCGGGCAAATTACAAAATCTGCCCCCAGCTTAGCTAGTTTTTCTGCCGAGCGTAATAATAATTCGCCAACCCCAGGCCAATCGTTGCAATTGATCAAGCGCACATGTTCAGCAAAGCTGAATGCGTGTAACGATATTTCTGGGTGCGCATGCGAGCCGAGTAATGCGCAGCCTTGTGCGCAAATGGTTTCATAGCAAAGCGCCGCTCCAGGGGCGCTACAAGCAACGATGCCAATATGTGCGGTCATAACGGTTATATCCGGTTGTCAATGGAAGCGCAAGCAAACCTTGGGGCTTGCTCAAATGTTGATCGCTCATATTGGATAGAACAAGCGCTAGCGATTTTGCGGGTGATGATAACCAGCACCGACGGAGTCCTAGATTTTGTGTAAACGGAATTAATTAACCGTTCATCGAACTTGATAGTAAAACGATTTAGTGCCGCTTTCCAGTCTTTTGTCGGCATTGACCATTTCTTGCTGAAGTTTTGTATAGCCAAGGAGAACAATTTTAGCACCTTCCCCCGCGTCGGAAACAAACCACGGTTCTTGGTAATCTTTCTCAAGCTCATGTTCATTGACTCGATTGCATTGGTGGTGTAAATCACCCTGCGAATTTCAGGCGGGTAGTCAAAGAATGGTGTAATACGTGCCCAGTTCCGCAGCCAGTTCCTTGCGCATCTTCCACCCCACGTAATTCAGTAAGGTAAATCCCCGGCTATACGGGTGGACTCCAAAAGTTTGACTGAGCGGAGTCCGATTTAGTGGACGGGCAAGTCATCTGCATGATGCCGCAAATTGTTGCTGGCTCGCGAAATCAGCGGGTGCTTGATTGCCAATTTTCGCATGACGCCTGATGCGATTGTAAAACACCTCGATTGCGACTCATTGATGTCGTCATGCCATAGCTGACTTGCAGAGCACGATATGCGCTGCTGCAATACTGACTGCCTCGATCCGAGTGGTGCATCAACCCAGGCTTGGGCTTCTTGCGCCAGTATGCCGCACGCAACGCATCCACCACCAAGGCCTTGGTCATATGACTATCCATTGCCCAGCCGACGATTTCGCAGGTGTGTAAATCTTTGACCGCCGCCAGAAAGAGCCAGCCTTCATCGGTCGGGATATAGGTGATATCAGCCACCCAAACTTGATTGGGGGCTGTGCGAACAAACTGTCGGTTCAGTAAATTCTCAGCGACTGGCAGCTTGTGTTTGGAGTCGGTGGTGACCCTGAACTTCTTTTTATGCATACAGCGAATAC
>Ga0316203_1000293_pt1 | contig 72556 bp, 55 predicted proteins | sample 6monrhotite_MG_FD_204940 | JGI IMG/M metagenome (GOLD analysis project Ga0316203, IMG submission 204940) | Microbial mat bacterial communities from mineral coupon in-situ incubated in ocean water Damariscotta River, Maine, United States -... | ecosystem: Environmental > Aquatic > Marine >... | reverse complement strand
AAAATCAAAACTCAATGAGGTACAATCTGTCACCGCTAAATCCTCCCGTGTGATGCAGCTTAAGCAATTGAATCATAACGGAATATAAGGGTTTAGCGGTAACTTTTTATGAATCTTTCAGGCTAGACCCAGTACAGGTCTTTATTGTTGATGTGCCATCGGTTTGCCCATGGATCTGGACCTAATGTCAGCTTGAATTACGTCAGATCGGGGTTTTGCGTATAGGTGCCGATGATTTCACCTTCGGCAAGAATATGACCAGCCATGGCGGCGATCACTTCCGGTCCGCCAAAGCGTCCCGTCAGGCCTAAGCTTTTGACATCAAGCGCGAAAACCTTGAAGTGGTAATGATGGATAATTGTATCATTCCAGGGCGGGCAGGGGCCGTCATATCCCCCATAATCACCGCCCATGTCTTCGTCACCGGCAAACCAATCCGTATAATTATTAAGTCCGCGCACACCGTTCGCCGTCGGCCCAAGCGCCTTGCCCTTTGCTGTGATACAATCGCTGTCGGCCCCTTCTTCAAGACCGGTCGATGTTCCGTCAATATCGACAAGAACCCAATGATAAAAATCGACGCGCGGCAGGTCGGCGGGTATTTCCCGCCCTTCCTGATTAACATCGTCCGGCTGGGACGGAACGTCGGGGTCAACACAGATGATCGCGAAGCTTTTGCTGCCTTCCGGGGCATTTGACCACGTTATGGCAGGGCTGATATTGGTGCTCATTTTGAGATGATTTTCGGCGCAAGGTGCACAGAATGCAAATTTCACGGGAATCGGCTGGCCGTTGCTAATTCCATCAATTTTTATGGTGAACGCGTCTGTCATTGTCTCTCTCCATCGTCATAGGGCTGTGGGTCGCGTTGTTATAATTTTAAAGCCGTCGAAAATTAAAATGCAATCTTTTCCATTGCCGCTATTCGTGGTGAGGATATTGCTGGCCCGGACTGAAGCGCCTAATATCCACGATATCATTAGCAAGCAACCGAGTATACCACATGGCAGTCCAACGTTACCGCACTGAATTTGCCCGCCTGTCCGCAGATGACTTAGCCAACTGGACAGACATTCCGCCGTCAATTGCGTCCGACAGCATGAACCGTAGCAATGTGATGGCGGCAAGAATATCACCGTTGTCGCCGGGGATGGTTCTGTGTGGGCAGGCGCGCACGATCACATCACTGGTCGGTGACAACAGCGCCGTTCTGGTCGCCATAGGGCTTGCCGAGCCGGGTGACGTTTTGGTCATTGACGGCCGTGGGCATACGCAAACTGCCGTATGGGGTGGCGTTATGACCCGGGCGGCCATGGCCTGCGGCATTGCCGGGGTGGTCCTTGATGGTGCCGTGCGCGACGCGGCGGAAATTCGTGAGCTGGGATTTCCAGTTTTTGCCGCTGGCCTTTGCCCGGCGGGACCCAGCAAGGGGTTTGGCGGCACGATTGATGGGGTAATCTCTTGCGCCGGTTGCCCGGTACAGCCCGGTGATGTTGTCCTTGGCGATGATGATGGTGTTGCCGTTGTGCCGCTGGCGCGCCAGATAGAAATCCATGCGGCGTCGTTGCGTCAAATTGAGGCGGAACATAAAACAAACGCCGATACCGCCGCCGGTATTCTTCCGGGAACACGCTTTAATTTCGACGTCGAAAACATCGATTGATCGCGCCCGCTTATGAACCGCCCGCCAATGCTTGAAATTTCTGACCCTGCGGTGACATGGTCGCCTGACAACGCCCCTTATTCCGGGCGTTTCGGTGATGTCTATTTTTCGACCGAGGACGGATTGGCCGAGTCCCGCCATGTTTTTCTAAAGGGTATTGGCGCACCGCAAATTTGGGCTGGGCGACGCCGATTTTCAATTGGTGAAACCGGGTTTGGCAGCGGCCGGAATTTTCTTGCCACTTGGGCCGCGTGGCAACGTTCGGCTTCGCCGGATGCGGTTTTATCCTATGTCGCGGTTGAGGGGTTTCCCTTATCACTTGAGCAGATGGCGCGTGCGCTGGCACCCTTTTCCGACGTGCACGACCTGGCCCGCCAACTCGTTGACAACTATCCAGACCCGCACCCTGGTTTCCACCAGATCACCTTTGCAGGTGGGCGGGTCAGGTTGTTGCTGTTGTTTGGTCCTGTGGAGGAGATGCTGGCGGCTTTGGTCGGTCTGATGGACGCCTGGTATCTTGACGGATTTTCACCACAAAAAAATCCCGCCATGTGGTCGGATGAGGTGCTGGCCACGGTGGCCAAGCTTTCTAATCCAGGTGCTCGGGTTGCGACCTTCACCGCCGCCTCTCGGGTTCGTCGAACCCTTGAACAGGTAGGGTTCGATGTCGAAAAAACGCCGGGTTATGGTCAAAAACGCGAATGTTTACGGGGTACGTTCAAAGGCCCATCCGCGCCGTCAAAACTGGCCCCTTGGTTCGATATACCAACACCGCTTGGCGCAAACGCACGCATCGCAATCATCGGTGCGGGTGTTGCCGGAGGGGCCTTGGCCCACGCGCTGAAGCCGATGGGGGCAAAAGTGACGGTCTATGACCGTCATCCGCAACCCGCAGGTGGCGCGTCTGGTAATCCTGTTGGTTTACTGCAACCCCGTCCAGCCGATCCGCGCCAACCCTACGCCCGTTTCCAAACCGACGCCTACCTTCACACCCTTCGTGTCCTCGAAGAATTGGCTAAGGACCATGCCGTGTGGAAAGGCACGCGCGGGGTAATATCGGTTGCCCGCGACGATGGCTTCCTTGATCGATATTTGACGTGGGTCAGGGAAGGGGCTTTACCGGAAAAGCATGCCCGGACATTAAGCCCGGCGGAAACGGAAGCGCTGAGTGGGGTTCCGGTTGGGGGGCCGTCGGTATTCTTTCCAACGGCTGGAAGTATCGACCCCGCCGCCGTATGCCGCGCCTTGCTGACCGATACAGACTGTAAATTCGGTGTCACGGTCACCGGGCTCAGGGCGGTGGACGCGGGTTGGCAACTGATCGATGCCGATGGTGCAATTATCGCCGTGGCCGAGGCGGTGGTTTTGGCCAACGGTGTTGATGCCAAGGATCTCAGTCCGGCCTGCGATCTGGCACTTCATGCCAAACGCGGGCAGGTGTCTTTTGTAAAGGCAACTGCACAGTCCCGTCAGCAGAAGGTCGGGTTGTCTTATGGTGGGTATGCGACAGCCGCTGTGGGCGACGGCGGCGGTCATGTTCTCGGCGCTACCTATGACGTGTGTGATGATTGGTCGGACCTGTCTTGGCGTGACCTGAAGGCTCAAGATCACCAGCAAAACCTTGATCTGCTCGCCGCCCGATCACCGGTACTGGCTGGGCTGTTCGGTGAAACGATTACTGGTGGGCGGGCTTCCTTACGGACGACGACGGCGGATCATGCACCGGTTATCGGGCCGTTGTTTAATGACGCTGATTATGAGGCTGCCTACGGTGACCTTCGCCATGGCAAGCCGCGCGAACGCTATCCCTCCGCTGCCGACCTGACAGGGGTGCCCGGACTTTATGTGTTAACGGCCTTCGGCTCGCGGGGGTTTGCCTTGGCGACGCTGGCTGCCGACGTTCTGGTCGCAGAAATGTTCGGCCTTCCCGTGCCGATGGAAAAATCGGTTATAGAAAGTGTCCACCCGGCGCGTTTTCTCGTTCGTAGCTTGAAACGGCGGTAGGATGTGGCATTAATCATACACGCCAATCAAATAGAGGGAATCCCATGCGCCTACAAATGTGCACCTGGCCGGAAGTTGATGACTATCTGAACGGGTCGTCCGGGATTATCATCCCTATTGGATCAACCGAACAGCATGGACCAACCGGTTTCATTGGCACCGACGCACTTTGTCCGGAGTTGCTGGCCCATGAAATTGGCGCACGCCTTGACGTCATGGTTGCACCCACCCTTAGCATAGGCATGGCGCAGCATCATCTTGGTTTTTCTGGTTCGATTACGTTGCGTCCGACGACCTTGATTTCCGTTGTTTGTGACGTGGTCAATTCATTAACCCGCCAAGGATTTGACCGCTTCTTTTTCCTCAATGGTCATGGCGGAAACATCGCCACGCTACAGGCGGCCTTTTCCGAAATATATGCGGAAAGCAGCCTTGGAACCGCCGGGCAAAACCGGCCATCTGTGCGTTGCCATCTCGAAAACTGGTGGAACGGCCCAGGGGTCAAAGAAATTTCAGAACGGGAATTTGCTCAGTCTGAAGGCAGTCATGCGACGCCGTCGGAAGTTGCCCTGACTTATTTCGGCTACCCCGAAGATGGCGAACGGGTTCGGCACACTCAATTGACGCCGCAGCTGGCCCCAAAAGGTCCCATATATGATGCTGATGACTACCGCAGGCGTTTTGCCGATGGCCGTATCGGGTCTGACCCGGCGTTGGCAACGGCAGAAATAGGCAAGGATCTTTTCGACGTTGCCGTTCGTGACCTTGGCAGGGCTTACGAGGAATTCACCGCCGCGTTGTGATATTGCTCAATCAGGCCGATAACAGAAGTTGTTTTGATATTCGGTCAACCTTTGTTCCGCTGTGTAGGGGAACACGCGGGGTGACGGCATACGTTCGAAAGCCCATTTTTTCATAATAGGCCAATCCGCCCGTATTGTCGGCGCGGATGGTGGCGTTGAGTGCGGCCATCTTGGCGTTTTCGGCGTAGGCTTTCGTCGTTGAAAAGAGAGCCGTGCCGACACCAGGGCATTTTGGTGTGATTCGCGTGAAGGTCCCAATATCGCCCCAATTCGCCGGTAAATCAGGGTCGCGTTCCAAAGATTGAAAGCCAACCAGAAGGCCTGCCTCATCTATGGCGACATGGCAGCAAATGAGAGTTGGTGTTTCGATAAAGGTGTTGGCAAAGACTTCATCCGTCAGCGGGGATTCCATTGCCGTGGTCCCACCGACATGAATGATTTCGTTAAGAAGCTCGCATAATGTCGTGGCGTCGTCGCGCTCGACCGGGCGGGTGATGATGGTCCGGTTGCGGTTCGTCATTGGGTGGCGTTCCTATTGGTTCGTCTTTACCCGGCGCTGTGCTCTCAAGCGTGTGCCCTTACTGTGAGCCGCCCTGCATCGGTGGGAAAATCGCCACCTCATCACTGTCTGCCAACACCTGTTGATCACGTTCTGAGGGGGGCATCCATGAAGATCAGCTTGACCCTTATCTTCATGGCAGCTCGTCACTGACGGGGCCGTGGCGAAGCGGTGCGTCGTCGCCGGTAAATCCCTCATATCGCGGAAGCTTATCGGCGATGTCGAACCAGGAGATGCGCTCTGAATCAAAGGAATGACCAACGGGCACGAGGCGGTCCGGAGTATCAAACGTGCTGATGTGAATCTCAAAAATCGGCCCACCCTGGGTGCTGCTAATGCCTTCCCACGTTAGCGGCGTACCACATTTAGGGCAAAACGCCCGGCCAACACCGGGTGACGAGGCATAAATCTGGCGCTGATCGCCACTGAAACTGACCTGATCGGCCTTGAACCCGGCCAGTGTCACCACCGCCGCACCGGTGTGTTTGCGACAACTCCGGCAATGGCAGTGATTAATCAGAAATGAGTCTCCCGTGGTTTCGTAGCGCACAGCGCCGCAAAGGCACCCGCCGGTCATTTTGATATCATCGGTCACCTGTCTCTCCTCAACGAACAAAGTCGCCCTACTTGACAAGGTCGATGCGCCTCAAGTGGACAATGCGTTTCAATATCACCCTCCCTGCATCGGTGGGAAAATCGCCACCTCATCACTGTCTGCCAACACCTGTTGATCACGTTCTGAGGGGGGGGATGTTTCGCCATTGACCAGAACCATATAGGTCTCTTCGCGGTTGAGTGCTATATGGTTCAGCAGGTCAGCAACGGTAGATGTATCGGGTAGGGTAACAGCGGCTTCGCCAAAATCGTCGAAGCCGCTTAAAGGGGGCCCATCCATGGAGATGAGCTTAACCCTTATCTTCATGGCAGTCTGAGGCGTTGGCGGGCTTGTTGTGGGACGTTGCCGTCATGGTCCCAACCGCGCAACTCATAATATTCAGGCAGCATCTTATCAAGCTCAGCCACATGGCCTTTGCCGGCACCTGATTTGGCCGCTTCCTTGAGCATGCGTTGTGGCAATGTGTCGTCGGCCTTGGTCATGCCTGATTCGGTGTTGAACATGCGCTCAAGGTTGTAGATGCGTTCTCCTGTTTCCATCAGGCGGTCGCCGTCCCAGTCACCTTCACACGCACCGTGAATTTGCGCGGCATAGTCTTCAATTCCCCAGGCGTTACCCGCAAACGCACAGCAGCCGCTCGAATCAACAGCCGCGTTTTTATCTTGTGTGCTTTTAACGATTGCCGCTTTGCCATCAGGGCGTACATGGGTGAAGTCATCAACAAACGGGCTTGCCCGCATATGACAAGCGCCGCGGCTCGACGTTGCATAGGCCAGGGCCATTCCCTGCATGGCGCGGACGTCGTAACCGGGAAATTCTTGGCCTTTGACGACCATGGCAAATTCCGGGTGGCCGTATTTTTCGCACAGGCGTTTGGCCCCAAGGCCGATGTCCTTGCCAAAACCTTGTCCGGCACCGGTCAATTCGACTAATGTGCACAGCGCTTCGGCGTTGCCGAATTTCAGATCCAGACCACCGGTCTGGTCTTGTGTCAGGGCACCGGTTTCATAAAGCTCCATAGCGGCGGATACCGACACTCCGAAGGATATGGGATCCATTCCATGTTCGTTACACAGCATATTGGCATAGGTTGCGGCTTCGATATCGTCAACGCCAACCATCGACGCCAGCGAGAACCCGCTTTCATATTCCAGGCCACCAATGGCCCCACTGTAGCGTTTCTTCTTGTCCGGGTCCTTAAGGCTGAAATGGCTTGGGTCCATTTTCGAAACCCGCCCGCAACCGATGGAACAGCCGAAACAGGCCTTGTTGGAAATCAGGTTAGCCTTACCGTCAGAGCGCCGTTTGGTTTGCATGGCACGAACGTTGACCGTATTGATGCCGTCGAACTGGACGTCGCGGCAATTGCGTGTTGGCAGTGATCCGTAGGCGTTGGTGGTATCCATCATTGGCATGGTGCCACTGGTCATCAGGCGCTTGCGGGCTGGATGGGGATCAAGCTTTTCACGTCCGGCCTGAACGGCCTTCATGAATTCGGCGGGTTTGTTGGGCTGCACCCCCTGGGTGCCACGAATAGCAATGGCTTTCAGCATTTTCGAGCCCATCACCGTACCCACACCGGAACGCCCGGCGGCCCGGTCACGGTCATTGACGATGCAGGCATACCGCACCAGTTCTTCACCGGCCTTGCCAATGGAGGCGATTTTTATTTGTGGGTCCTGGTGGCGGGTTTTGATTTTCTCTTCAGTGACCCAGACCGTCTCGCCCCAAATAAAATCACGGGCGTCATGAATTTCCGCCTTGTCGTCATTGATCATCAGGTAAACCGGGTGAGCTGACTTGCCCTGAACGATAATCATATCGTATCCGGCAAATTTCAGTTCCGCGCCGAAATATCCACCCGAATTTGAACTGGCGATGGCGTTGGTTAGCGCCCCTTTGGTGACAACCGTATAGCGGCCACCGGTTGAGGCCATGGTGCCGGTCAGTGGGCCGGTAGAAAAAATCAGGCGATTTTCTGGATCGAGCGAATCAACGGCAGGGTCCATTTCTTCATAAAGATACCGGCTGCCGAGCCCGCGTGATCCCAGATAATCCTGCGCCCACTCCATATTGAGTGGCTCGCTCTCCGCTGTTCCTGCGGTCAAATCGACCCGAAGAATTTTACCCTGCCAGCCCATCACAGCACTCCTAGAAAATGATCTGAAATTCGAATGCCCGCAATTGCGGGCGCAATAACAAGGGTTGCAGGAATCCAGAGATCAGTCCAGCGCAAATCTTATTGAACGGGTGATTTATTGGTCGATGTGTTCCCATAAGGCCACTGGCCAATTCGCCGTTTCCTGAGCACCATCAGGTCAAGCATTGAGATAGTGCGAAATATTGGCTGGTCGCCTTTATGATAAAGCCAAACAAAGCCGTGGTCAGCGTCAGGGAAGGGGCTACGAATGTCATCGTGGGCGCGAACTTCCAGGATGGTTTCGGTCTTATCAGTAGAATTTATGCTGTGCCAGCGTACGACCGTATTCATTACGGGGCCAGTATCCGGGATCGGAATGTTAATAAACGCCTCTTCCGTCGGCGTGCCGAAGCGGTTTCTTAGGTGTTCGACAACGTCGATGAATTGGGCGGAGGGGAATAGGATATGGGCCTGTACTGCCTTGTTGGCGTCGTATTGAATGATGGCTTGTCCGCCCTTATAGATCACATCCGACCCGGCAAACCTACCCGACAATGCGGCGGGCCATTGAACCGGATCAAGACAGAAGCGGGCGTTTTGGGTGGGTTTTTCGACGCAACCTTCCGGTGCCTGTTCGCCAGCAACAAAAGGTCGGTCAAGGTGTAAATTATCGCCCAAATTAAGGACAGTTCCGTTTAGCGGAGGATGCGAGACGCTGTGGATGACCTCTGGTGCGGGGATTTCGATGGTCAAGGGCATCGTCACCGGGGACTTTTTGGTCGTTTGGGCCACTTCCAGCGCGTTGACCTTCAATGGCGACAGATACATCACAAACAGTGCGACGGTTATCAGCGCTGAATATCTCATGTCATCGCTCTCGCAGGGCTTTTCGGGCAGCATTGAGGAACGGATCAACAAAATACGCCAAAACCGAGCGGTCTCCCGTACGGATAGCCGCCATCACCTGTACCCCTGGAACCAGACGGTAGGTCGCCGATTTGTGTTGGAAATAGTCCTCTTTAGTTGCGATCCGGACTTTGTAAAAGACCTCGCCGTTTGACGTTTCAATGGTGTCTGGGCTGACTTGCACGACCTCACCCTTTAGATTGCCAAAGCGGTTGGCGTCACTTGAGGCCAAGGTAACGAGGGCGGTTTGTCCGGTGTGGACATAGCCGATGTCTTGGGGGGGTAACTTGGCCTCAATGATCATGCGATCACCTTCTGGCACCACGTCAACGACGGTGCCACCGGGGGAAACGACACCGCCAAGGGTGACCACATAGAGCGTCTTGATGACGCCATCAACGGGCGAGCGCAGGACTGTTCGACGCAGGGAATCTTCGAATTTGCGGACTCGGCTGGAAAATTCTTCGTGGGAACGCCGTTTGCTTTCAAGATCTTGGTGGGCCTGTTCAATAAAGCCGCTTTTGATCGCGTCGAGCTTATTGACAGCGCCTTTGCGTGCGGCCTGGGCGCGGCGCAATGTCGCCTGATCTTCGTCGATGCTGCCTTTGATGCCCGCCGCTTCTCGTAAAAGGTCAAGGTGGCGCATGCGGTTGGTCAGCTTATCTTTCATCAGGTTTGTGCTGATCTCGATCTGCTCGTTCAGCAGTTTGAGGTTGTTCCTGGAATTACGAATGCGAACCGTAATTTCCTGAATATGTTCTTTTGTTTCAATGATTTTTTCTTTTTGCGCGTCGATCTGATTGGCAAAGTTTTTCGTGCGACTGTTAAAATATGCGGTTGTTTCGCTGACCAGTTTGGGGTGCTTTTCAAGCAACACCTTAGAAAAAATCAGGCTCTTGCGACCTTCGGTTTCGGCTGTCAGACGGGTGATGTCGGCGCTTAGGGCGGTCAGGCGCGCGTTGAGTTCTTCGACATCAGACGTGCTGGTCACCGGCTCCAGTCTAATCAGCGCTTGCCCACTTTTGACCTGCTGCCCCTCGTGGACCATAATTTCACGGACGATCCCCCCTTCCAGGTGTTGCACACTTTTAACCTGGGTCGACGGGATGACCTCACCGACGGCCGAGCTGACCACATCAAGTCGACCGAAATAGGCCCAGCCTAACACTGCCGCGACAAGCAAAACACAGAGCACGAAAAACAGATGGCTCAGGCGGTCTTCGGCGGCCAGTTCGTCGTCGGTATGCTCAAGTTTCGGGCTCATGGCATGGTGCCTTGTTTGGGCGGCGGCGAGGTTGTTTGTGGAAGTGTTGGGGTTTCTGACCCGTCGTCTACAGCCGTTGGTCGGCTGACCAGGTTCGGCACCGGTTTGGTGTTCAGATCGATATATCGTGGAACACCTTGCAAAATATTTTGGTCATGGGTGAAAATCAATACCGTACGGCCCTGCTTAGACATAGCATTGATGGCGTTAAGCACGCTCTGACATCCGTCACTGTCCAAGCCTTCGGTTGGTTCGTCGATAATCATAACCTTGCCATCGGACGCTAATGCCCGAGCCAGCGCGATCCGACGGCGAATGCCTAGGGATAAATTTTTGCCACCTCCAATAATCGGGGTGTCGGTTCCGTCGGAGGACACGTCGACAAACGTACGAAGGCCGGACATATTAATCAGTTGATTGAGGCGATCCAGATCTGTGTCAGGTGCCGTCAGAGTGATGTTTTCGGCCAGGGTTCCATCAAGAAATTTGGGTTCTTGCGGCAAGTACATGATTTGCTTGCGCCACCATTCGGGGGCAACCTGAGCAAGATCAACGCCATCAATAAGAATTTTGCCGCGCGTGGGTTCCAATAGGCCAACCAGCAACCGCGCCATGGTCGATTTTCCGGCCCCATTGGAACCGGAAAAAACCAGCGTACTACCTCCATCGAGTTGCAAATTGACCGATTCAAAAAGTGGGGCTTTAGCGCCAGCATAGGAAAATGCCATATCTTCAAAGGCGATTGTTCCAGAATATTCCTTCAGCGCCGTACCATCGGCCCGCTCGCGTGGTAACTTGCCAAACTCATGAAACATCAATATGGCTTGGCGGGCCTTGGCCATTTGCTCACTCATCATGGCAAATTTGATCACTGGCCCAAGTGCCCGGGCAGCCAGAATATTGGCCCCGATCATGACGCCAACGTCCATATGCCCCGCCACCACCTGCATGCCGCCAACGGCGATGACGGCCGCGCCCATCAGCGCCTGAATGGTTGCGCCAACGGTTTGCGTAAACGCCTGACTGCCCGAAATCTTGCGAAACAAGCCGTGAAACGTTGCGGTTTGTTGTTCCCAATGGCGGCGCAAAAACAGGTTTCCGTTAAACGCCCGGACGGTGTCCCCGGCTTGTATGGCTGAACCGATCAGGCCGCTGCGCTGGCTGGCGGCCCCCTGCATCGCATGCGTTGGGCGGCGTAATGAGGCCAGGGAAATCAGGGAAATTAGGAAGCCGAACGCAACAAAACCCGACGCGACCATGGCGACGACCGGGTTCAATAAAAAAAGTGCTCCGAGAAACAAAAAGGCAAACGGGACATCAAAAACGGCACCCAGATTATTTGCATTGTAGGCGGCTTGAATTTTTTCTGCCCCTGCGATCATTTCCTGGCGCAAGCCCATCGGTAACTGTTCAATGGCGGCGGTTTTGGTGGTCGTTAGGGTGGCAAAGGCACCGTTGGCAAGGGTGCGATCGTAGGCCGCGTTAACGCTGGCGGCAAGACGGGTTCTGATCTGGCGAAAACCAAGTTCCAGTAGAACCGCCAAACAAACCCCAATGGTCAATGTGGCTAACGTCGCATCAACACCGTGGGCGACATAACGGTTGAGCACTTGCATGACAAAAATAGGCGACGCCAAGGCTAACACGTTGGCCAGCAGCGACGCCGCCGTCATTTCCACCATCATCAGAGGACGGGAAAATAAGCGGGCAAACAATTCTCTCATGTCAGTGTCGGTACTTCCATAGCGTGCACGTTCCCATCAGAGCTCAGCCTGACGTTATATTAACACATACCAGCACTAGGCCAACAGTGATGAGATTAAGCGGCTTTTCTTATTACGCGCTGGGCGTGGAGAAATCGGTGGCGGCGACGGTCGCATCATGCACTTGCGCCAGTAGGCTCAGTTCACTGGCTTCGACATTGTTGGTCGTTGTTCCGTTTTCCGTGTAGACAAAAATCGCTGTATCCGGTGCGGTACTTGATGATTGCACAATAATTATTCCGTCGTCGCCTGAGGCTGCCGTGATCCCAAGCGCATTCAGGGCAGAGACCACCGAGGCGTGACTGGAGTCGAAAATACTGGTGTCCGTCAGGCCTTGCGTCGCTGACAAGACCAACCCTTCGGTTGTTGCAAAATTGACGGCTGTGTCGGTGACGGTGTTCAATGTGCCACTGCTGCTCGTTTCAATGGCACTGCCGAGCGTGCTGGCGAGTATGACTTTGTCTGACCCGCTGGTGAACCCATAAATGTGATCGTATCCAGAATTGCTTCCCGCTGAGGCCCCGTCCGTGGCGGCGTTATAGCTGACTTTCTGAGCCGTCGTCGTACCGGAAAGAGTGATGGTGTCGGCCCCAGCACCGCCGGTAATCGTGCCGGTGGTTGTCCCGCCAAGGGTGATCGCATCGTTACCGCTGTTTCCAGTGACGCTGGTGAAATTGCCGACGGTCAAAACATTATTGCCGGTATTGCTTAATGTCAGAGTGTCAGTCCCTGAGCCGCCAACTATGGTCGTCCCCGACGCGGCTAAGGAGGTCAAGGTCAGACTATCTGATCCCGCGCCACCGGTTACGGTTTCGACATTTGCCAGTGAAAGCACATTGGTGCCATTGGCAAGGACCAGTTTGTCAGTACCCGCACCAAGATCAATGGTGCCCGAGCTTTGTGCAGCGCCCAGTGTGACGGTGTCATTGCCGGTGCCGCCGGTGATGGTTTCAACCGTGTTGACGGCGACGGTATCTCCAAGATTGCTAAGGATCAGCGTGTCGGTACCGGCGCCACCACTAATCGAATCCGTCCCTTGCGCGTTGATGGTGTCATTTCCGGCACCACCATAAATTTTGTCGTTGCCAGCCCCGCCGGTCAGGGTGTCGTCGTCAGCACCGCCAAAAATTTCGTCCTCACTTCCCGACCCGGTAATTGTATCGTTGCCGGACCCGCCGAATAAAATGCTGCCTATCGTTGTCGAATCTGATATCGAATGATCGAGCTCACTAATCGATTGTCCGTTGGAAATATTAATAGTGTCGTCACCGGCCCCTCCCGCCGTTCCATCAACGCCCGCAATCATATAACCATAACCCGATGTTCCGCCTTCGATATTGAATCGAACACGGCTTGTCGCACCGTCATCAGCATACAATTGCTCGATTGATGTCAGACTAATTGAGCCGCTGATCGAGTTTACTGAACTGGAGTAGCTCATTGAGTTGCTGGAAACGTTAAAAACGCCTTTAAACGCGCTAAGATTGGACAGTGTCAGCTCGTCGGTTCCGCCACCGCCATTGATCGTATCCGTTCCGCCTAATGTGCTGCCTTGTCGCATTGTGATCTGAGTGTTGACGTCACTGCCGATAAGATTGTCATTGCCGGTCGTCGCGCTAAGGACTTCGTCGAACTCGCGGATAACCGTCGTGTCTTCGCGTGAAATGTTGATAACATTTTCTGTTCGGTCGTCAGTATTAAAGCGGGAATCTTCGTCCAGGCCTGAGAAGGTTTCAAATCTGGAGTCGGTCGTCAAACCCTCAAAACGGATGTCGGTCTCTGCGCTAAAGATAGCGGCGTAGTCGAAGGTTAGGCCATCGTCGCGTGTGGTGTCGCTTGTAGTCGTCCCGTCTTGAGATACCAAGTTAGCGGCCAGGTCCGGGCGATCGCCGGGTTGCGTCCCACCAACAGGCACCCCGGTTTGACCGGTACCATCGCCCACGTCGGGGGCGTTGATATCGCCGTTGCCGTTCGCCGCTGCCGCGTTCAGTGCTGCTGCAAGGGCTTGTTCAGGGGTTGCGCCGTTGGCCAGGGCATCGCGATAGGCGGCGTCAGCGATGGCAACGGAGGCATCTATCTCTGCCTGACTCTGTCCTTCAGCGAGGGCCTGTTGGGTTGCTGCATTAACTGCTGCGGCCAGGACTTGTTCGGCATTGGCACCGCCTGCGATGGCATCTGTGGCAGCTTGTTGGGCTGCATTTTCAATCAGATCGCCGTTGCCTGGCGCGTCACCCGGTTGTGGGCCTCCACCGTTTTGTAAGGCTTGTGATTGGGTTTCAGCTTGAGCTTGAGCTTGTGCCTCGGCAGCGACGGCTTGCGCTTGTTGGGCCACCGTCGCAGCTTGTAGGGCTTGGGCTTGCGCCTGTTGCGCCTGCTGAGCGATTTGCTGGGCTTGCTGTTGCGCCGCCTGCGCCGCCGCCTGCACGTCGTTCAATTCCGCCGTGCCAGGAACGTTGATGCCGAAATTTCTGGCAGCGCTGACGACGGCACCGGTGGCGCTGGTCTGGACGACAAATAACTGTGCCTGTGCGGCCTCGGCTGTGGCGCTGGCAAACTGAGCCTGTGCTTCCGCAGCAACAGCGGCGGCTTGCGCCGCGATGGCCTGGGCTTCAGCCGTGCGGGCGGCGACAGCTTGCGCTTGCGCCTGTTCCTGGACCGCTTGAATTTGTGCTTGTGCTTGCACGACAGCCGCCTGTTGGGCCTGCTGGGCGGCTTGTTCAGCGGCGGCCCGCGCCTGTTCGACAACATTGGTGGCGGCTTGTGCCGCTGCCAACTCAGCGTCCGTCGCGGTGGGGGCTTGTGCCGCCGCTATGGCCTCAGCAGCGGCGGCTTCGGCAGCAGTGGCCTCAGCAGCCAGGGCAGCGGCAGCGTTTGCCGCCTGGGCGGCGGCAGCCTCAGCCTCAGCCGCAGCGGATGCGGCGGCGGCGGCTTGTGCGGCGACTTCTGCCTCTGCCGCCTGAGCGGCGTCGGCGTCAGCCTGGGCAGCCGCTTCGGCGTCAGCCGCCTCTTGGGCAGCCCCTTGTGCTAGCGCTTGATTGATTTGGGCGTCTGCGACCGCCTGTCGTGCGTCGTGTTGCTGTTGGAGGCCGAGCTCTGATCCTTGAATAATGCTGTTCTCGATGGCCGCGTTGGCATTGGGTAGCGCATTCAGCGCCGCGCCGAAAGATTGGCCTATCTGTTGCGGGGTCAGGGAAAACGGCAACGACGGCAAGGCGTTGAAACTGGCAACATTGATGGCCTGACCGGCTTGGTTAATGGTTTGGGTGCCAGCCCCATTGGTGATCGACAATTCTCCGATGAACCCGATTTCTGGCAATAGGACGGCTGTCGTTACGCCGTCAGCATCGATGTGGCCGCCACCGGCGGTGCCGCGAATGCCGATGGTCGCCGTCGGTGTGGCGATTTTCATGGCATCGACATCAGTTTTGGCGATCTGACCGGAAACAAACGTGAATGCGCCCTGAAGCAGATTGATCGACATGGTGCCTTCCTGCGCACCGGGGTCATAGATCATTTCATCCAGCGTCATCCGCCCGCTTTCCGCCAGCGAGAACGTCGATTCATCAGCGAAGACAATGCCAACGGCCCCATCCGTTCCGGTTTCCAGAATATCACCGGCATACACCGGATCTCCCTGCGTCAATGTCACCTGAGTGCCATCGGCCCGGGTTGCGTTGACTGGCCCGGTTGATGTTTCGACGCGACCGATGGGTTCGCTGACGCTTGTGGGCACGGTCTGGGCAAATTGGGCGGGCGCGCGCGGCCCGGCAAGTTGGCTGGTGACATGGCCAGATAAAACGACGCCATCATTGGTGGTCAGGTCAGGTGGTGGGGATTGATTGAAGTACCCACGAACGGTCAATTCCTGACCGTCAGGGCCAGTTAACTGTAGATCCGGTCCCGTCCGCATGTAGGTGGCCTGCAAAAACCATGCCCCATCGGAAACCATAATCGGTTGACCAGGAACGGCAACTTCAAAATCCGCGACAACCGAAGACTGATTGGCATTATTGGCACCAACGGTTTCCGAACGTTGTGGAATTTCAATGCTCATCGTGTATCCTCGACAGACCTTAATCTAACAACGACACCCTTGACCCAAACTACCGCACGCCATTGAGCGAACCGGTATATCGACACATTATGGCAGATGTTCGTGTTGCTGTCTGTGAATTTCATCACCCCTAAATTTAACCTTTCAGGGCCACTGTCTGCCGCTAACGCCGGGTGAGGGCGTGTGCACGGTCTTCGAGGATAAAACTCTTAGCTGGGTTGCGCGCCTCCGCCACTGGCGGCGAAATCCGTGCTCGCCAGTAACTGCGAATTAACCACTGTAACCAGGGTTAATTCGCTGGCATCAACCGCGTTCGCTGTGCCTGTGCCTTCAAGATAATAGAACACGGCGGTATCGGTCGCGCCTTGAATGACAAGCAGGGCGTCATCACCGGCGGTTGACGTGATGGTATTGCCATTAATGGCGGTTAACACATCGGCCCATCCACTGGTAACCAATTGCGCGTCGGTGACAGAGTTGGCTGACGTCAACAACAAGGCCTCATCCGTTGTTGAGAAATTGACCGTCGTATTGGTTCCCGCATCGGTGGCCCAGGCGATCAGATTGTTGGGGATTGAGGAATCATCGACGGCTGCGGAAAATGTGCCGCCAAGTTTGAACGCATCAGTGCCGCTGACAAAGTCAGTAATCAGATCGAAGCCAGTGACGGCGTTCGTGCTGGCACCGTCTGTGGAGGCATTATAAATAAAGGTATTCGCGCCGGTGCCACCGGTCAGGGTGTCGCCACCACTGCCGCCTTCAATGGTATCAATGCCCGTCCCGCCGGTAATCGTGTCGGCCCCACCATTTCCGGCAATAGACGTCGTTGTGGCGTCGGTTACGGTAATGGTGTCGCCTGACGTTCCGCCATTGATCGTCTCAGTTCCCAGGACGGTGACGGTGTTTACGGTGTTTGCCAAGGTCAGGGTATCCGCCACGCCAGCGGCCAGGTTGATGGTGCCTGAGCTGTGCGCCGTCCCCAGGGTGATGGTGTCAATGCCTGTGTTGCCGGTGATGGTTTCGGTGTTGGACACGGTCAGGGTGTTGGTGCCTGCGGCCAGCGCCAGGCTATCCGTACCGGTCGCCAGATCAATGTTGCCGGAGGCCTGCGCCGCGCCCAAGGTGATGGTGTCGCTACCAGTGTTACCGATGATGGATTCGGTGTTCGATACGGTCAAAGTGTTGGCGCCCGTCGCCAGCGCAAGACTATCGGTACCTCCGAGAAGATCAATGGTGCCAGAGGTCTGCGCCGCCCCCAGGGTGATGGTGTCAATGCCTGTGTTGCCGGTGATGGTTTCGCTGTTCGATACTGTCAGGGTGTTGGTGCCCGCCGCCAAAGTAAGGCTGTCGAAACTGTTGGCGCCGAGATCAATCGTGCCGGATGTCTGGGCGGCCCCCAGGGTGATCGTGTCATTACTGGCCGCACCTGTTAGAATCGATTCAGTATTAGAAACCGTCAATGTATTGTTGCCACCAGCCAGGGTCAGGCTGTCGATACCCGCCGCCAGATCGATGCTGCCGGAGGCCTGCGCCGTCCCCAACGTTACCGTGTCACTTTTAGTGCCACCAACAATGATTTCGGTGTTGGAAACGGTGATTGTATTTCTGAAGTTATTCAGTGTTAGCTGATCAGTTCCGCCCTGACCGTCATACGTGTCACCCGCTTCAGCGGCACCGTCCAGCGTCGTGATTTCATTAAATGTGTTGTTTCCGGTAATAACGTCATCAATTGAGGAGGTTAAGCTCAAGCGCTGGGCGGAGATGATGGCATGGTTGAGGTAGGTGGGGAAGTTATAGGAAACCAGATTGGTGTGGACCACGGCATTTAATTCGGCGACCGACAACAACTCGGCCGCTTCGAATGTCGCGTTGCCGGTGTCCTGCCAATACCAGAGATGGGTATTGACGCCATCACCGGTAGCAAACAAAATTTTATTGTTGGCGCCCATGCCGGTAAGGGTATTAAGCGCCGTCGTCACATCGGCGACACTTGAATAATTGGTGATGCTGGTTGTGTAAACGAAAGTGCCGGTGTATGCGGTGATCGCACTGCCGGTGCCCAGCGCCTGAAATGCGTTGCTGGTGCCTCGGCTCAATGTCGCATTAAAGTCAATTTTATCGCCACTGGCCCCTGCGGTGAAGCCGGTAATTGTATCACCGAAGTCGAGCACATCATTGTTGAAAATGACGGTTTGGCTGCCGGTTGTTGCTGCCCCGCCCAGCGCGATCGTATCGGCACCATGTCCACCGGTAATTCTGCCTGCCGACGTGCCGGTGATCGTGATGGTGTCGGTGCCCGTGTTGCCGGTCACCTCTTCGACGTTATCGGCGGTCAGGACGTTGCTGCCCGTATTGGACAAGGTGAACGTATCAGACCCGGTGCCGCCGCTGACGGTCGTCCCTGAGACGGCCAGCGATGAATAAGTCAAGATGTCGTCACCGGTGTTGCCAATAATTGTTTCGACATTGGCGATGGTCAAAGTGTTAGCACCCGCCGCCAAATTCAGCGTGTCGGCTCCAGCCGCCAGGTCAATGGTGCCGGATGCCTGCACCGCGCCTAAGGTGATGGTATCGTTGCCGGAAGCCCCGCCAGTGATGGTCTCGGTGTTGGATATGGTCAACGTGTTGTTGCCTGCGGCCATGGTCAGGCTATCGGTGCCCGCCGCCAGATCAATGGTTCCGGATGCCTGCGCCGCGCCCAAAATGATGGTGTCGTTGCCGGAAGCTCCACCAGTGATGGTCTCGGTGTTTGACACGGTCAGGGTGTTGTTGCCTGCGGCCATGGTCAGGCTATCGGTGCCCGCCGCCAGATTAATGGTGCCGGATGATTGGGCGGTTCCCAAGGTTATTGCGTCGTTACCGGTTCCGCCAGTGATCGTTTCAGTGTTGGAGACGGTCAGGGTGTTGCTGCCGGTGGCCAGGGTCAGACTGTCGGTACCCGCTGCCAGATCAATGGTGCCGGAGGTCTGAGCGGCACCTAAGGTGAGGGTATCGTTGCCGCCGCCGCCGGTGATGGTTTCGCTATTGGAAATCGTTACCGTATTATTGCCGCTCGATTTCAAGGTGACGCTATCCGTACCGGCACCGGTATCGACGGTGTCGCCGGATACATTGTTTGTCGTGAACGTGATCGCGTCGATGCCAGTCCCACTGGTAATCGCTTCGGTATTGGCGACCGATACCAAATTGCCGCCATTGGCTAAAATCAAGGTGTCTGTCCCCGCCGCCAAATCAAAGGACTGGCTGGTGCCCTGGGCATTCAGCACGGTTAAAATGTCATTTCCTGTGCTGCCGCTGATGGTTTCTGTGTTGATCAGGCTGACAGAGCTTGTTCCGGTGGCGACAATAAAGGTGTCCGTCCCTGTTCCGCCGTCGATAACGTCAATTCCGGCACTGCCAATGATGGTGTCATTTCCAGCAAGTCCGTTGATGAATTCGCTACCCGCCCCACCGGCCATTAGGTCAACGCCGGCAGTCCCGTCGAGGCTGGTTAAGCTATTTTGAACAGAAACCACGGTGCTTGTGCTCTGGGTCACGGACACGCCCCATCCTGACGCCAGGTTATGGGTAATCGAGTCAAATGTTCCGCCGGTCAGGGAGCCCGCCGTCAATACGGTCAGTGCATCGTTGTCTGTTGGCGTATAACCGGAAAAATCGAGATTAAGGACGTCGCTGGTGTTGGATAAATCAAGGGCCCCACTGACGGTTAGCACGTCGTAGGACGTGCCTGTATCGACATCGACCTTTAAGGTGCCTGCCGAAAACGTCACGCCGCCGGAAATAGCCAGCGTGCCGACGGTCGTCGTGGTGGCGGCGTCGATGGTGCCGCTGTTGGTGAACGATACACCCGAAACATCAAGCGTTCCGTTGCCGATAATACTGCCTGCTGATTGATTGGTCAGGCTGGTCCCAGTCCAGGTCAGGGTCTTGGCGGAAATGACATCGACGGTGCCAGAATTTAGATGCGCCGCGCCAGTTTTACCTACGCTCAGGTGATAATTGACATCAAGCAGCCCCTGGTTATCGAGTTGGGCCGTGACCGTGCGGTTGCCTGCGCCGTTGCTGTGAAGGCTTTGGATGGTGCCGGTCGAGGCGTTGGTCAGGGTGCCGCTGGTAACCGCCAAGGTGAAGTCCGTCCCGGAGCCACCGTTTTTATCAAGTTGAATGAGACCGGCATTGGTAAAGCTATTGGCAGTGGTCAGGGTGTTGGTTGCGCTGGTCGAATTGCCGCCGACCACAACAGTCGCGCCCTGAGCATTGGAAAAGGTATTGGAGAAGGCGTTGGAGGCCCCTTGTACGGTTAGGGTGCCGGAGTTGGTGAAGTTCGGCGCAATCGTACCCGCATTCAGCGTTTGGGTTCCGGATGAAATCAGGGTATCGGCAGCGGCCAGACCGGATGCCAGGGTCGCAAGGTTGCCACCGGCCGTAACCGTTATGGTGTCAGTGCCACTGCCGCCGGTTATGGCCTCAATGTTGGCGACCGACAGGGTATTGCCACCTGCGGCCAGGACCAGGCTGTCGGTTCCCGCCGCCAAATCGATGGTGCCGGATTCCTGCGCTACGCCCAAGGTGACGGTGTCATTGCCGGTGCCGCCGGTGATGGTTTCGGTGTTGGAGACGGTCAGGGTGTTGTTGCCCGCCGCCAGGGTCAGGCTATCGGTGCCAATACCCAAATCAATCGAGCCGGAAGTCTGCGCCGCGCCTAAGGTGATAGTATCGTTACCGGAAGCGCCGCCAGAGATGGTTTCGGTATTTGAAACGGTCAAGGCGTTATTACCGGTCGCCAGGGTCAAGCTGTCGGTACCTGCCGCCAGATCAAAGGTGCCGGATGTTTGGGCGGCTCCCAGAGTTATTGCATCGTTACCAGAGCCGCCGGTGATGGTTTCGGTATTTGAAACGGTCAGGATGTTAGTGCCTGCCGCCAGGGCCAGGCTATCGGTGCCCGCGCCCAAGTTGAACGTGCCGGACAATTGCGCCACGCCTAATGTGATCGTATCATTGCCGGTGCCGCCGGTAAGGGTTTCCGTGTTAAGCACGCTGACGGCGTTTATACCATTTGCCAACGTTAGAGAATCGGTGCCGCCGGACAAATTAATCGTGCCGGCCGTTTGCGCCGACCCCAAGGTGATGTGATCGCTGGCGCTACCGCCGGTCACGGTTTCGGTGTTGGTGATGGTCAAATAATTGAAGGCGTTTGCCAGGGTCAGACTGTCGGTGCCCGCCGCCAGATCAATGGTGCCGATTGTTCGTGACGTCCCTAAGGTGACCGTGTCGTTGCCCGCACCACCGGCCAGGGTTTCGACGCTGGTGAGGGTTACGGTGTTGGTGTTACCGGTCAGGGTAATGCTATCGGTTCCAGTGCCCCCGGTGATCGTCTCGATGTTGCTGACAGTTGCAACGTTTCCGGCATTTGCCAGGGTCAGGGTGTCGGTGCTTGCGCCGCCGTCAACCGACGCCCCGCTCGCCAGACTGGTCAGGACGGTGATCGCGTCAGCCCCGGTTCCGCCGGTGATCGTCTCAGTGTTTGATACCGATAAGGTGTTGTTGCCTGAGGCCAAGATTAGGCTGTCGGTGCCCGCTGCCAAGTCGAACGTGCCGGACAATTGCGCCACGCCTAATGTGATCGTATCATTGCCGGTGCCGCCGGTGATGGTTTCGGTGTTGGATACGGTCAGAGTGTTGTTGCCTGCCGCCAGGGTCAGGCTATCGGTGCCCGCTGCCAGATTAATGGTGCCGGAAGCCTGAGCCGTGCCCAGGGTGATAGTGTCATTGCCGGTGGCCCCACCGGTAATGGTTTCGGTGTTGGATATGGTCAGGGTGTTGTTGCCGGTCGCCAACGTCAGGCTATCGGTGCCCACTGCCAAGTTGATGGTCCCGGAAGTCTGCGCCGTGCCCAAGGTGACAGTATCGTTACCGGAAGCTCCACCGGTGATGGTTTCGGTGTTTGACACGGTCAGGGTGTTGTTGCCTGCGGCCAGGGTCAGGCTATCGGTGCCCGCCGCCAGATCAATGGTGCCGGATGTTTGGGCTGTTCCCAGCGTTATCGCGTCGTTGCCGGTACCGCCGGTGATGGTTTCGGTGTTGGAGACGGTCAGGGTGTTGTTGCCGGTGGCCAGGGTCAGACTGTCGGTACCCGCTGCCAAGTCGATGGTGCCGGAAGCCTGAGCTGCGCCTAAGGTGAGGGTATCGTTGCCGGCACCGCCGGTGATCGTTTCGATATTGCTGACGGTTGCGACGTTTCCGGTATTTGCCAGGGTCAGGCTGTCGGTGTTTGCGCCGCCGTCGATCTCTGCACCTGTCGTCAAGCTGGTGAGGGTGGTGATGGTATCGTTTCCTGAGCCGCCGGTAATGGTTTCGACGTTTGACAATGCGATTGAGCTCGTGCGGGCCTGGGCAGAGCTGACGATGGTAACGGTGTCAGTTCCGCTGCCGCCGGTAACGGTTTCGGTGTTTTCTACGGTGATCGAGTTGCTGTAGTTGCCCAAAACGACAGTATCGCTGGAGGCGTTTAGGTTGAGATAGACGCCAGTTGCGGCAGCGCCGCTTAAACTGACTTGATCCGTTGCCGTGCCGCCGGTGATGGTTTCGACATTTTTGACTGAGATGGAATAACTCGTGTTGCTGAGGGTCAGCGTGTCCGTTCCTGCGCCGCCATCAATCGAGTCTGATCCCTCTGACATGAAGGTGTCGTTGCCTGTGCCACCAAACAGATCGTCCCCGTTGACCGTTCCGGTAAGGGTGTCATCGCCAGCACCACCAAATATTAGCGCGCCAAGAGGGGTTGTGCTGATGTCACTACCAAAAATACTGGAGCTAAATTCATTTTCAATTGCGGTAGTATTTTCCAGACTGAATGTATCGTTGCCGGACCCGCCAACGAGGACATAGCCGTGGCCAGTTGTATCATTGTTGATACCCGACGCCGTGATACTATCCGTTCCATCGTCGATCTTCAGGTCCTGCACAGATGTCAGAGAGACTTGGCCGGTTGTCGTTCCACTGATGGCGTAATTGATGATTTGTTCGTCGGCGTGAAAAACGGCCTTAAGGTCTTGAAGGGCAGAAAATTCGAGCGTGTTTGTGCCGCCCACACCGTTAAAGGTGTCTGTCCCACCCAGGCTGGACCCAAGGGTCATCGTCACCGTATTATTTCCGGTATTGCCGATGAGTGTATCGTTGCCTGTCGTGGCGGTGAGATTTTCCGTGTCGGCGGCGGTGGTTGTGGTGGTTTCCGTCGTTGTGGTCGTCTGGTTGGCGGCGTCGATCTTAGCTTGAGCGGCATCGTCGATCTGCGCCTGAATTTCGGCCGCGACTTTTGCGGCTTCCGCTGCGGCTTCGGCCGCTGCTTCAGCGGCTTGCGCCGCCGCAGTAGCTGTCGCCTGAGCAACTTGTGCAGCGATCTCCGCCGCCGCTTGGGCCTCTTCTGTGGCGGCTTCTGCTGCCGCCTGCGCCGCTTCTGCTGCAGCATCTGTTGCCGCCTGCGCCGCTGCGTCGGCCGTCGCTTGAGCGTCCGTACCCGCAGCCGCAGCATCCACTGCCGCTTGCGCTGTTTGCTCCGCTGCTGTTTGTGCAACCTCAGCCGCATCGGCGTTCGCCTGATCAGCTTCTGCCTGTGCAGTTTGCACCGCTGCCCGCGCTTGGGCTAAGTCTGCGGCGCCAGGAACAACAACCCCAGCGCCGATGGCCGCTGCGGCAACCGCGCCTGTCACGCTGGTTTCAATAACATCAACCTGCGCCTGGGCAAGTTCCACGGCGGCGGCGGCCAACTCAGCTTCGGCTTGCGCGGTGGCAACGGCTGCGGCTTGAGCAGCGGCGGCAGCGGCGGCCGCCTGGGCAGCTGCCGCAGCAGCGGCAGCCTGTTCTTCTGGTGTTGCGTCGGGTGCTGCAGCGGCTGCGGCGGCTTGGGCAGCGGCGGCCTCCGCCGCTGTAGCTTCTGCTTGGGCGGTGGCTTGCGCGTCCGCTGCGGCTTGCGCCGCCGTTGCCGCGTTGGCCTGATTGGTTTGCGCGTCAGCGGCCGCCTGCCGTGCCGCTTGCTGTTGTTGGCGGCCTTGTTCGGCACCTTGAATAATATCGTTCTGAATTGAATTTCTGACATTGGGCAAAGCGTTAAGCGCCGAGCCGAAAGTCTGCCCTATTTGTTGGGCGGTCAGGACGAATGGTTGTGATGGAGAGGTATTGGAATCAGCTATATTAACGGCTTGACCGGGTTGGTTGACGGTTCGTGTTCCCGCGTCATTGGTGAAGCTCATTTCGCCGGTAAAATTGACTTCTGGCAGCAGGACACCAGTGGTAGCACCATTTAGATCGGTGAATCCGCCCCCTCCCGTGCCACGAATACCAATCGTTGCTGTGGGGGTCTGAATTTTCATGGCGTCGACGTCGGTTTTGGCGATTTGACCGGACACAAACGTAAACGCGCCCTGGATCAAATTGACCGACATCGTTCCTTCCTGGGTGCCGGGATCATAGATCATCTCGTCCAGGGTCATGCGCCCGCTTTCTGAAAGCGAGAATGTTGATTCATCAGCAAAAACGATGCCGACGGCGCCGTCGGCTCCGGTTTCCAGGATATCGCCAGCAAATACGGAATCACCTTGAGTCAGCGTCACCTGGGTGCCGTCGGCACGGGTGGCGTTGATTTGCCCAGATGCTGTTTCAACACGGCCAATCGGCTCACTGGCGCCAGCGGGACCTGCCTGGACGAACTGGCCAGGGGCGACAGGGCCGGCTAGGCGGGTGGCAATGTCACCCCTTAAAACCACGCCATTGGTGGTGGTCAGATCGGGCGGAGGCGTTTGATTGAAATAGTCACGGATAAGCAATTCCTGACCGTCTGGGCCCGTCAGGTGCAAATCTGGCCCGGACCGGTCATAGTCGGCGCGCAGAAACCAAGCACCGCCCAAAACTGTAACCGGCTGTCCAGGCACAGCAACAGTGACGTTGATGTCCGCTGTGGAAATATCGGTGATGGATCGGGGTGCCGTCGCGTCGCTTTCGCGCAAGGTCTCCAAAAGGTGTGGGATTTCTGTACTCAATGCATTTCCCCGAAGGCGGTTTTTGTTTTTTAAAAGCGACGAACTTGATTATCTGTCGATACACGATGAATTATATTTCACCTGCATTGGTCGCTAGCCCTCAGTGAGTACGTCCCCCAACGTTCTTTCAGAGTTCCTCCAGCGTTCTCAAGGAGCATACTTTATACGTACCCGTCAATGTGTGATTGCCGTCACGGAAGGACAGAAATGCTCCTGAACATCTAAAAGCATGTTGTAAATGGCTTTTACGGGAAAATGCCCGTGTCCAATTTGCCGATTACGGTCAATAAGGAAAATACCGCAATCGCCACGTCGGTATCGGCAGAGGCAGCATCGCTGGACGCGTTTATCAAGGCCGTTTCACCAGAAAGCACATCAATTAACGACCTGTTTCCGAGTTGGCGTTCACGTCTCGCAAGGTCAAGAAATTCCGCAGCGATATTGGCCTGGTTATGCTTCAATTCGGCAGTGGCACGGAAGGTGTCCAGGTCATCCCAAGCATTTTGTGCTTGCTCGGTAACCTGATCTCGGGCGTCGGCGTAGGTATTGATCTTGGAAAGGTTGTCCTGTTTGGCGGCGCGCAGGGTGTTGATCGCGGTCATGCCCAAACTGATGTTGTAGACAGCTTCAAGCTTGACCAAACGCTCTTGTTTGCCGCCAACGGTGCCGCCGTCATCTTTCCTGAAATTGGATTCGGCTGAGGCCTCAACTGTTGGGAAAAATTCGCTCGCCCGGGTCGCTTTGGTCGATTCGCGGGATATTAAAGCATCAATTTGTGTGCTTGCCAGTTGCGGGTTGTCTTTTTGGGCCAATTCGACAGCTTGATCGATAGATGTCGGCAATAGGGAAAGCGGCAGGCGTGGTTCGCCCAGTTCACCGGGGTTATCGGGGGTGTAGCCAAATACCGCCTGATATCGGTTCAAGGCCTTTTTTAGTGCCCCCTTCAGGGCAACGGCACGGGCTTCAGCGCCGGCCAACTGGGTTTTTGCTTGAAGAACATCGGTCGACAAACCGGACCCCCGTTGAACACGTGCATCTTCCAACTCGGCCTGGCGCCGAATGTTGGCAACGGAGCTTTGGGCAAATTCTAAAAGTTTGTAGGTGCGAACAATATTCAAATGGGCTTGTATGCCTTCCAGCATTACCGCTTGCTCGGTGGATGTAAGGATCAGGTTGGCCTTCTCCGCCGACAATTTGGCGGAGCGTATCGTCGCGTTTGTCGCTCCGAAGTCCCATACTTTTTGAGTGAGGGACATGTTAACGTTTCGTGGCACCAGATTGGTGTTGTCGGACCCGGTTGGCTTATTTTGTTCCTCGTGACCGATATTTGCTGTAACCGAAAAATTGGGGTGCCAATCTTTCCACGCCGCTTTGGCGCTTTGGTTGGCCCTGTTCCAATCCGCCTTGGCGGCCAGTATGCGTTTATGGTTTTTAACGAGGGATTCTAAGGACTCTTTAAAGGGAGCGCCGTGCACTTCAAAGGGCATGCCCCCCAATACTGTACATGCCAGAACCGCCAACCCCACGCCGCGAATCGAAATATTCACGTTAAACAAACTCTTTCCACCTTATTAGGCCCCCAAAGCAACCAGATCGGCAGTTTAATACAAGAATGCTTAATAAACTATGGTTATTTTTTGTCAATGTGGGCTATTTTTTTTGAGTTGAGTACACTTTATATGGGCCTCCAGGAAGGCTGCCTTGTGTTGAGAGTCGGCTGTGCCGCTCGGAAGAGCATTCTCTACATTATTGCGACATTATTGCGCGTCGCTTCCTAACAAAATGACCATTTAAAAAGCTGGCATAATTGTTGCTTGTCTGTGAGGTGATGTTGTTTGGCCCACTGGCCACTTGATTAACCCAAGATGAGTAGGAGTTTGAATGATGCATACGAATTTTGACGGTGCTGAAAATTTTGAAACCTTGTTGGCGGCACAATTTAACGCCCGCCCAAACGTATCAACAAGATTGGGTGAAGATCATGATGACGCCGGTTTTCGGGTCGTCCATAGTTTGGTTGAAGACCTTAGCCTTGATTGTTCGATACTGGATATCGACGAAATGGCGTAAGCGGGGCGACCCGCCTACAAAATTTCAGTAAATGCGGTCCCGGTCACGGTAGCATCGCGGGAATATCGTCTCTCGATTGGGCGTCAACCACTGCCAAGGCGCTCATGTTGACAATGCCGCGTGCTGATACAGACGGGGTCAGGATATGCGCGGGCCTCGCCGCACCGACCAACATCGGCCCAACGGGTAAACCGCCGCCAATGGATATCAACAGATTGAACGCGGTATTCGCCGCTTCAACATTGGGGAAGATCAATAAATTGGCCTGGCCTGTCAGACTGGAATTTGGAAAAGCGTTTTTACGTAGGGCTTCATTGAGTGCCGAGTCGGCCTGCATTTCCCCTTCAACTTCCAGATCCGGTGCACGTTCACGTAAAATTAGCGTCGCGTCGCGCATTTTCAGGGCCGTCGGGGTTTGACGTGAACCAAAATTCGAATGAGACAGAAGGGCGACCTTGGGCGTTTCGCCGAACCGCCTGACGGCATCGGCACTGAGCAGGGTCATATCGACAATTTCATCAACACTTGGGTCATGGGTGACGTGGGTGTCACATAGGAAAAATGTGCCGCGACTCATGATCACTGTGCTCATTGACGATGCTTCATGGACGCCATCGGCCAATCCAATGATGTCGGTGACATGTTTAAGGTGCCAGGGGTAGTGTCCGTAGGTGCCGCAAATCATGGCGTCGGCTTCGCCCCGCGCCAGCATCATCGATGCAATCGCCGTGGTATTGGTACGAATTATCGTCCGTGCCAAATCAGGCGAAACGCCCCGGCGTTCCATGATTTTGTGATATCCACGCCAGTAACCTTCATATCGGGGATCGCTTTCCGGATTGGTCAGGCTGTAGTCGCGGTCTTGTTGCAGGCGCAGCCCAAGTTTTTTGATGCGGCTGGCGATAACGTCCGGTCTGCCGACCAGGATCGGTTTGGCAGTACGGTCATCGACAAGAACTTGAACCGCACGCAATACCCGCTCGTCTTCACCTTCAGCAAAAACCAAAGATTTTGGAATTTGTCGGGCCCGTTCAAACACCGGCTTCATTAGCATGCCTGAGCGGAATACAAAGCGCCCGAGCTGTTCTCGGTAAACATCAAAATCGGTGATAGGTTTGGTCGCGACACCTGAGTCCATTGCCGCTTTGGCGACGGCGGGTGCAATCTCGACGATCAGGCGCAAATCGAATGGTTTGGGGATCAGGTATTCCGGGCCGAAATTAAGGTCTTCGCCTTTATAGGCATTGGCAACCACTTCCGAACTTTCAGCCATCGCCAGATCGGCGATCGCTTTGACCGTGGCAATTTTCATTTCTTCGTTAATTGTCGTCGCCCCGACATCAAGTGCGCCTCTGAAAATAAACGGGAAACACAGCACATTGTTGACTTGATTGGGGTAATCTGACCGACCGGTGGCGATTACTGCGTTAGGGTTGGCGCGTTTGGCGACCTCAGGCAGAATTTCCGGAATCGGGTTTGCAAGAGCGAGAATGAAGGGGCGGTCAGCCATCTTACGAACCATGTCTTCAGTCAAAATGCCGGGTGCCGAAAGTCCAAGGAATACGTCAGCGCCGGCGATGACATCATCCAATGTACGGGCCGGAGTGTCCTGGGCATAAAGTTTCTTCTGCGGTGTCATATCTTCTGTGCGGCCTGTATAAATAACGCCAACATGATCAACCAACGTGATGTTTTCGCGTTTGACGCCCATGCGTGTCAGAAGGTTGAGGCAGGCGATTCCAGCGGCCCCGCCGCCGGTGGAGACCAGTTTGATCTCGTCGAGTTTCTTGTCGATTATGCGCGTCCCGTTGAGGATCGCTGCCCCGGCGACGATTGCCGTGCCGTGCTGGTCGTCATGAAATACCGGAATGTTCATGCGCGCCCGGCATTTCTCTTCGATGATAAAACATTCCGGGGACTTGATGTCTTCGAGGTTAATGGCCCCGAATGTTGGTTCAAGTGCGGCAACAATGTCGACGATTTTATCGGGATCCGTTTCATCAAGTTCAATATCGAAGACGTTAATTCCGGCGAATTTTTTGAACAGGACGGCTTTGCCTTCCATCACCGGCTTTGATGCCAGGGCGCCGATGCTGCCAAGACCGAGAACTGCAGTACCATTGGTGATGACGCCAACGAGGTTTTGCCGAGCCGTAAGATTGGCGGCTTCGCTTTGGTCTTCGACGATGGCTTCACAGGCGGCGGCAACGCCAGGTGAGTAGGCAAGTGCTAGGTCACGTTGGTTGACCAGGGGCTTGGTGGCTTTAATCGCCAGTTTTCCCGGTGTCGGGTAGCGGTGATAGTCCAGCGCCATTTCTTTCAGGTTGTCGTCCGTCATGAGAGCCTCAGGTAAATTTGAATGACTGCAAAGCGAGTAGGGTGAAAGGGTGATCGGTTATCCAGGGAAGGGCAACAGATTTTCCGCTTTGCGTCGTCGATTATAAGACTTTTCTGCGATTGATTGACAGACCCAGGAACGCCGCCGACACGGCCGTTAAAACGAATAACGTACTCCTGCGCGCGCTTCGTGGACCTGCAGTGCGTCGTATGTGGTGCTGGAGACTTGTTTGAATCTGCCGAGATTGATGAACCGGTAGCCGATATCGACGGCGATTTCGGGGTTGATATCGATGGTCCCACCCAACATCAAGGCCCAAGCGACGTTGGCTTTGCTTGCGCCCGCTTCGTTGGCGATGCCGCCGGTGGTCAATTGCGTTGATGTGCTAAGGCGTGCATATCCGAGACCGGCACCAACATAGGGCGTGACCTGATCCAGTTTGGTGATGTCCCAATAGCCATTGGCCATAATGCTAAGGCCGTTGACTTCGCTGGTCGTGGTGTTGCCGGCTGCCGTCGTCGTCGTGACACTGGCATCGGGGCGATAGCTGAACGTTACGTCGCTGCGGAATTTTTCAGAGAGCCGATAGCCAATACCACCGCCCATCAAGGCCGCGTTAGCAACCGATCCGTTACGCAGTTGTCCGGCCAACTGGCTACCGTCTGAATCTCTGGCAAAACCATAGCCAAGGTCGAGACGTAAGTAAGGGCCAGAAATTGTATCGGCCATTTTTGTCGGTGCGCTTGGTTGTGGTGCGCTTGCGGGCTGTGGTTTGCTGACTTGAGTGGGCTCGGGTACGGTCGGTTCTGGTGCGGTCGGTTCTGGCTGAGCCACCGGCGTCGGTTGCGGTTCTGGTACTGTGGTTTGCGGTGGGGTCGGAACAGGTTTGGGCTTTTTGGCTTCAATCGCTGTTTTTATCGGCCTGGGATAGGCTGAGGACTTTTTCAACCCTTCGGCCGGGATCAGTTTTGTGCCGGCGCGACGCAATTGTTCCCGAGTTGCTCTGTCGGACTCGTCGGCCCCGGCAACTTCGATAATGGTGACCTTGTGGTTGGGAAGAGAGGAGAAAAATCCGCCGTTCATTGTGTAATCAGACGCAAACGCCGAGTGCAAAAACGGTGGTGCGATTAATCCCGTTGTTGCCAGCACGCCCGTCGCGCCGATGACAATAGCTTGAAGTGCTTTACCCATAAATAATTTCCCAGTAACAAGGCCAGCTTGCCTTTAATAAACATACCGGAAAATTATCGTGTTATGGTTAACAATGGATTAAGCGGGAGATGAAATACCCTAGATGATGTGGATTGTGCGAATTTATTCTACTTCTTCTTGAGGGCACCATTTTTAGTGAAAATATCCTTGGGCAGGGATTTTCTCAGGGCATCACGGGCTTTGATTGCATTTTCATCCTTCTGTTCGGCGGCGCGATCAATCCACATGAAGGCCTGTAGTTTGTCTTTTTCTACCCCTTTGCCCTCAAAATAAAGAAACCCGAGATTGTACTGGGCCCGAGGTTGGTCCTGATCTGCGGCCATGCGGAACCATTTGGCAGCCGTTTTATAATTTTGTTCTGTGCCCTGACCGAGATAGGACATGATGCCAAGATTATATTGGGCATCGGCATGTCCCTTGTTTGCGGCCTCGATGAAATATTTTCGCGCAGACTTGAAATTTTTACGTACGCCGACACCCTTATAATAAGCCAGCCCCTTTTTATGGGCGGCTGTGCCGTTGTCGGTTTTTGGGGCAGGGGGTGGCGGCGCATGATCAATTTTTTTGGCGACAGCGGCCGTTACCTTGGGGGCGGGTGCAGGTGCGGGTGCGGGTGCGGGCACCGGCTTCGGTGGATGGAGAGCAGGGATCGTCGGCGCCTTGGCAGTGTCCGCTTTAGCGACGGCGTGGTTTCGTGTCTCCGCTGCCGCCATCGCCATTGCAGGAGCGGGGGCCGGCATGGCGGTCTGCGTGAGGGGTGTCGAAGGGGCTGGATCGGCGGCGGACATGGGTTCTGGTGCCGCAGCCTCTTTTGATGGTTCCGCCTGATGTTGCCCCCCGTCCAAGGCGGGAGTGACATGGTCATCGACAGGGGTGTCATGGTTTATTGGGGCCGCAGGAGGCGGGGTCACCGCCTCGCCAGGGGGCACCGCTTCGTCAGACATCATGACTGGTGTGCGAACCGGCTCCAGCTCGATAACCACACGTGGCGTGCGGTCGCTTGGGGAATAATTGATAATGTCGCGCCACGTTGATCTAACAGTATAGACGGTGTCATCAATCCAGTAAGACACGCCGGTGGAAACCCCACGCTTGGACGCCGCAATATCCTCGGCATGGGAACTGAGTCCAGGAACGGATTTCAATATTGTCGCCAGATCGCGCTCAGACATGGTCAACCCGGCACCAAGCACGCCCAGTACGGCAAGCCCGATGACCGAAGACACAATAATCAGTATGCGCTTCATACGGTGAAGCCTTGTCGTGACATCAAATTCCCATTTTGCCAAAATTTAATTTTGTGGATTATACCCTTTGAGGTCCCTCCCGGAACCGATTTTCATGTTTTGTCGCCTGCACGATCGATAACTCGCCTGAATAAATCTCATAACAATAATAAAATCAATAAGTTAATGGTATTGCGCTAACATGGTTGAGGACCAATCGTGAAGTGATAAAAGCGCGCGGTAATAACACAGGTATAAACAAAACCGGTCAGGAGATTCGCTAATTTGCTCACAGCGACACCCTTCACGGCAAATATCGGTGTGATTTCGGCTTGCACCTGACGCTGAGCGCTGGTTTAACCCCCCGCAACGTGCGGCGCCGGGCCGCCACTTACTTGAAAGCATATGATCATGAGCGACGAAATTCAGGCTTCCCACATTCTGATCGCCACCGACGGTAAATCCAAAGAGGATGCGTTGGCGCAAATTAATGACATCAAAGTTAAGATTGACGGCGGTGAAGATTTTGCCGATTTGGCCCGTGCCCATTCTGACTGTCCGTCCGGAAGTAACGGCGGTGATCTTGGAATGTTCAGCCAGGGCATGATGGTTCCTGAATTCGATAAAGCCGCATTTGAGCTCGAAGATGGTGGCTTAAGTGATGTTGTCGAAACCGGCTTTGGTTATCATTTGATCCAGCGTACGGCTTGATCGTTTAAATAATCTCGCCTTCGATGGCGTAGCGGTAGTTTGGGTCCTCGATTTCGAGGACCCAAATATCGGGATCGAAGGTTAACTGCTTGTTGATGTAGGCGTCAGCAATGGTGTCTTCGACAAGGGCGTCGCCGGTTGCCCGCATCCATGCGCGGGCACCGTTTGCTGTGCGGACTTGACTGAAAACCTCAACGCCTTTGTCTAACCGGTTTAGCTTGAGGAACACACTGCCAGCGTCAGGGTCTCCTTTGCGGACAACGACCGCCGGGATGAATTGAGTGTCGCATACTCTGATCTGGGCCTGAACCCAGATACCGGCTTTCAAGGCGGCTTCGGTCAAATATTGAATCCTCGTTCCGCTAATGGCAAAATAGCCATCCAACATAATTGCGCATGGGGTTCTGATGTTCGTCATACATGAAAGATTGGAAGCCGACACGACTTTCGTCATCGATTGGCCGCTGTCAACGGTGCGGTTAATGAATGACGCGACATATCCCTGGCTCGTTCTGGTGCCAAGGTTAAATGGACCACGTGAGCTCCATCACCTAAGTGACATAGATCAGGGGCAGGTTATGGCCGAAATTTCCAGCGCATCGTCTTCCATCGAGCGTCTGTTTTCGCCGGACAAATTAAATATCGGCGCTATCGGAAATATGGTTCCGCAACTTCACATTCATATTGTCGGTCGGTTCTTAGACGACCCAGCGTGGCCCGGTCCAGTGTGGGGTGCTGCACCACCGGTGCCTTATCAGGCAGCCCTTGGCGAACAGACATTGGAAAAATTCAGAGCTGATCTCTTTCACGTTTTTGCCTGAGCCGTCTGACGAATAGCGCTCAGCGTTGTCGTCGGTGTAATCGCATCCTGATCGGTTTTTAACTCAATCAACGCTGGCCCGGCGGTGTTTTTGGCGCGCTCGAAGGCATCAGCAAAATCTTTGGTATGCTCTACCGTTTCGCCGTGTGCGCCATAGGCTTTGGCGAGGGCGGCAAAATCAGGGTTTTCCAATTCGGTGGCAATCACTCGCCCTGGATATTGCCGTTCTTGATGCATGCGAATAGTCCCAAACATACCATTATTGACGACGATAATAATGATCGGAATATCATATTGCACGGCGGTTGCCAGTTCTTGCCCGTTCATCAGAAAACATCCGTCACCGGCGAAGGCGACGACGGTACGATCAGGGTAAATTCGTTTGGCGGCAACGGCGGCGGGAGTGCCATAGCCCATCGACCCACTGGTCGGGGCCAGGCCACTGCCAAACCCTCGGTAGCGATAGAACCGGTGTATCCAGGCGGAATAGTTGCCGGCGCCATTGGTGACAATGGAATTGGCCGGTAGGTTTTGTCGTAGCCAAACCATAATTTCAGACAGATTGACATTGCCCGGAGAGGTCGTCGGCATGGTCCAGTCAAGATAGTTGGACCGCGCCTTGGCGACCGGCTCCGGTGTTGCGGGCCTGACCGCCCCCATCGTTGCCAACGCTTTGGCAAACGCCCCAGGGCTGGCATTGATGGCCAGTGTTGGCTGATAGACGCGGCCCAGCTCCTCGGCCCCCGAATGGACATGAACCAGTTTTTGTTTAGGGGTGGGGATATCGATCATCGAATACCCGCCGGTGGTCATTTCGCCAAGCCGTGGCCCGAGGGCGAGGATCAAATCACTGTCGCTCACCAATTGTTTAAGTTTTGGATTGATGCCGATGCCAACGTCGCCGACGTACAGTTCGTGGCTATTGTCGAACAGGTGTTGAAAGCGAAAGGCGCAGGCGACGGGCAAGGTGTTGGCGTCGGCAAAGGTTTTGAAATCTGCGCAGGCGCGCTGACTCCAGCCGCTGCCACCAAGGATGGCGAGCGGTTGTTTGGCGTTTTTCAACAGGTCACGAAATGTATCCAGGTCGTCTGGTCCAGGATGGGCTTCGATTTTTGTCGCAGCGGTTATTTCCGAGGCAACGGCGCGTTGGCAAAGCATGTCTTCCGGCAGGGCCAGAACAACGGGGCCGGGGCGACCGGATTGGGCGACATGGAAGGCGTGGCTGACGTATTCCTGCATGCGTGACGGGTCATCGATCTGCGCCGTCCACTTGCTCATTTGACCAAACATGCGTCGATAGTCAACTTCCTGAAAGGCTTCGCGGTCGATCATTGATCGTGCCACCTGACCAATAAACAGGATCATCGGCGTGGAATCCTGATAGGCGATATGAACACCGGCGCTGGCGTTGGTCGCACCGGGCGCGCGGGTGACAAAACATATGCCCGGCCGACCGGTTAACTTACCATAGGCATCGGCCATCATCGCCGCCCCGCCTTCTTGGCGGCAGGTAATCATATCAATCTCGTTCGATGCATAAAGCGCATCAAGGACCGCCAGATAGCTTTCCCCCGGCACACCAAAAGCCATATCGACATTATTGGCAGACAGAGCATCAACAAGAAGTTCGGCGCCGGTTCGGGTTTGGTTAGTGTCCATTGTGGCCTCGTGGTTATGCAAAAATCCGTGACTAAGTCTATACAGTTTTCGGGCGTTCTTTAGCCATTCAGAAAGGTGAAAATGTTCAAGGTTAATCTAAATATTCAGTGACATATGTTTTTACTTCAGCAAAAGAATCGGCAATGTGATGGGCACCAGCATTTTTAAGTTGGTCGCGCTGACGCATTTGTATGTGCGACGCCGCCAATAATCCAATTACCGTCATACCGGCGGATACACCTGCCTGAACACCGGAAATACTATCTTCAATCACTACCGTTCGCGACGGCTTAACGCCCATTTTATTAGCCGCAGCCAGGAATATCTCAGGATGCGGCTTGCCGTGTCGTACGTTTGATGCACTAAACACATTGGTTTCAAACGCAGCGTGAAGGCCAAGTACATCCTTGCAGGCATCCAGACGCTCGGGTGAAGAGTTTGACGCGATACATTTCGGGATATGTGAAAATTCATCAATAAATTTCTCCGCGCCATCGACAAACTTGAGCACTTGTCGAAATTCCGCAATTGTTCGGGTTTGAAATTCATTCCAAAAATTTGCAGGTAACTTTCGACCTATGATGCTTTCCACTTGAGAAACAACGCCGGAGAACGTTCTGCCCATATATTGATTGTAGGAATCTTCAAGTGTCGTCGGAACGCCAAGTTCTGTGACCGTTTCGGCAAGTCCAGCATTTGCGACACATTCGCTATCTGCAATCACTCCGTCGAAATCAAAAATCAATAAGTTACTCACCAGCGGTTCTCCAATACACCCGTTGAGGCACTTATATTTGATGGGGGAACTGCTGACAACGGCTCTTATGGGTCACATGCCGCCGAAACTGCGGCCTGAAAAAGCAGACGGGTATCGATCCAACATTTTACATAACATTTCGATTTTCGATTGATTGAGAGCTCGTTAAGTCCCGTTGGCGCAAACGCCTCACTTTAGTTTCGGTGAATCTGTCTTGTTAGGGGCTTATATTTCTTCCGCGACCATCTTGATTGCGCCGCAGGGGCATTCGGTGGCGCACATGCCGCAGCCTTTGCAATAATCGTATTTGAAAGCGAAGCGGTTGCCGGGGCCGAGTTTGGTAACGGCGTTGTCCGGGCAGATGCCGTAGCAGTTATCGCATTCGAAACAGTTGCCGCAGGACAAGCAGCGTCGTGCCTCAAAAAGCGCATTGTCTTCGGTCAGGCCCATGACAACTTCATCAAATCCCGATTGCCGCCGCGCCAGTTCAAGCTCGGCCTGTCGGGATTGCGGGGCGTCGTCGTAGTACCAGGTGTTGAGGGAGCTGACGTCGGCGAGTTCAGGTTTTTGCGGGGCATCATAGGATTGACCGCGAAGCCACGCGTCGATGTTTCTTGCGGCTTTTTTGCCATGGCCGACGGCAACGGTCACGGTACGTTCGGCGGGCACCATGTCGCCACCAGCAAACACGCCGGCGCGGCCGGTCATCATTCCTTGGTCAACCTGAACAACACCGTCTGAAGCAACTTCAATACCCGGCACCGATTGCAGGAACGATGTGTCAACGTCCTGGCCGAGCGCGAGAATTAGGGTGTCGGCCTCAAACGTCTCGAATTCACCGGTTGGTTGCGGACGGCCCTCTTTATCGATGGCCATTTTCTCGACCGTGAACGTCGTCTCGTCGATTTGTTTTATGGTCCGAAGCCAGTGGATCATGACACCTTCTTCTTCGGCCTCGGTCGCCTCGAAATCATGGGCGGGCATTTCGTTTCGTGAGCGCCGGTAGACGATCATCGGTTCTTCAACACCCAGTCGTTTGGCTGTCCGGGCAACGTCCATTGCCGTGTTGCCACCGCCATAGACAATCACCCGTCGTCCGAGTTGGGGGATTTCGGCTTCCGTTTCAATGTCACGCAACACCGTGACCGCATCGAGAATTTTACACGCCGAATGGGCTGGAATGTTAATCCGTTTGGCGATGTGCGCACCGACGGCGACAAATACCGCGTCAAACCCTTCGCTGGTAAACGCGGCGTCGATGTCATCGACTTTGATGTTCAATTGCAAATCAACACCCATGTCGATGATGCGCTGGATTTCGTAATCGAGAACATCGCGGGGCAAACGGTATTTGGGAATGCCAAACCGCATCATGCCTCCAGCCATCGGCCCGGCGTCACGGATCGTCACCGAATGTCCGAGGCGGGTCAGGTGATAGGCGGCGCTTAACCCACTTGGCCCGGCACCAATAACCAGAACGCGCTTGCCGCTTGGTCGTGCGGTGAATTCAGGCACCCACTTCTCTTCCCAGGCCTTGCGTCCAAGAAAGCGTTCGATGGCGTGAATGCCGACGGCCTCATCCAGTTCGGCCCGGTTGCAGGCCGTTTCGCACGGATGATAACATACCCGACCCATGACACCCGGCATCGGGTTGTCTTCCATCAGTTTTTGCCATGCGGTGAAATAGTCACCTTCCTCAGCATGAAACAGCCAGTTTTGAATATTTTCTCCGGCTGGGCAGGCGTTGTTACACGGTGGCAAGCGGTCAAGGTAAACCGGCTTGAGGGTGCGCCATGACCCCGTCTGGTTGGCCAGACTGGTTCCCGGGTCGAGGGTGATGGCAAAGGGAAGCTGGCTCATTTGTTGATCTCCCCGTCGAGAAGACCAAAGCGAATGATATTGTGATCGGCCATTCTTTGCAGGCGGTCGAGGCGGTCCTGGTCGCCATCCTTGAACAGGTGAGCAAACCGTTTTTGCAGTTTTAAATAATCGGTTACCGGGACCCGGCGGCGGATCTTGTAAGACCGGGTAACGACACCGTCTTCGGCTTCAAACAACGGGAACAGGCCCGATTGAATGGCAAGGCGCGCAACCTTGATGGTCGCGTCTGAGGCCGATCCCCAACCCAGCGGGCATGGCACCATGATATGGATGTAGCGAGACCCCCGTATTCCCATTGCCCGGGTGACTTTGGCTTCCAGGTCATGCAGGTCGGCGACGCTGGCGGTGGCAACGTAGGGGATGTTATGGGCCATGGCGATCAACGGTAAATTTTTGCCGGTGCCAAAGACGTTTCCGGGGGCGTCGCCAACGGCGGGGGTGGTCGCAGTGCGGGCCGTTGGCGGCGTTGCCGAAGAGCGCTGCACGCCGGTGTTCATGTAGGCTTCATTATCATAACAAATATAAAGAACATCGTCGTTGCGCTCAAACATACCGGACAGGCAACCAAAGCCGATATCCGTTGTGCCGCCGTCGCCGCCCTGGGCAACCACGCGCACATTATCGCGTCCTTTGACCCGCAACGCCGCTGCAACCCCGGTCGCCACGGCTGGTGCATTGCCGAACAGAGAGTGAAGCCACGGAATTTGCCATGACGTTTCCGGGTAGGGGGTGGTGAACACTTCCAGGCAACCGGTGGCATTGACCGCGACCACTTTTCCGTTGGCGGCACGCATGGCCGAATCAAGAGCATAGCGCGCGCCAAGGGCTTCGCCGCAGCCCTGGCAGGCGCGGTGGCCGGAGGTGATGGCGTTGGCCCGTTCCATGCTGGCTTGAACGGTGCGTTTGGTTTCGTCGAGTAACCGGTTGCCAATGGTATGGGTGCCGGTTTGATAGAATTTAACCCGTTGGTGGGCAATTGAGTCGCTCATGGTGATCTCCGTCAAACCTTGGCTGCCGGGCGGCATGGGTTGAGTTGGCGCAAAACATTTTCAGCCGTTGGCCCCGATCTTCGCGTCGCCCGGGCGCGGACGATTTCATGTTCGACAGCGGCGTGATTAAGGTCGAGGAACTGAACATCGGGCAAGCGCCCGTCGGCGGCGACTTCGAACACTTCGGTCAGTGTTGCCATGGTGATTGGCCGACCGCCAAGCCCCGCAATTACCGTATGCACCGGGGTCGCGGTGATGCCCAGCGCCATGCGCACGTTGGAGGCAACGATGCCGCCGAGTCCCGGGGCTAAACTTTTTTCGATAACAACGACACGTTTGGCACCGCCAAGGGCGGCTGCCAGGGCTTCAAGCGGGAACGGTCGGAACGAACATATACTGATCGACCCGATGGCAGTGCCGTTGCTGCGCATGTTATCAATCACGTCCTTGATCGTGCCGTTTACTGAGCCAAGCGCGACGACCACGGTGTCCGCTCCGTCCGTATGATACGGGTGGATCAAACCACCCGTCTCTCGACCGAACACGTCTTTAAACACGTCAGCGATTTCAGGGATCACGCGCAATGCCTGCAATTGTTTTTCATGGGCGAGATAGCGTACTTCCGTATAGGCTTCCGGTCCGACCATGGCACCAATTGAATAGGGCTGGTCAGGGTCAAGCACCTGCACGGGCTCAAACGGTGGCAGGAAGGCATCAACCTCGTCCTGGGTTGGCACGTCAATGCGTTCATAGGCGTGGGTCAGGATGAAGCCATCCATACAGACCATAACCGGGCAACTTAATTCTTCGGCCAAACGAAAGGCTTGAATATGCAGGTCAACGGCTTCCTGGTTGGTTTCGGCGAACAATTGAATCCAACCGGAATCCTTCATCGACATAGAGTCCGTATGGTCATTCCAAATGTTGATCGGTGCACCAATGGCCCGATTGCCGATGGTCATGACAATTGGCAACCCCAGCCCGGCGGCGTTGTAGACGGCTTCGGCCATAAACAGTAATCCTTGCGAGGCCGTCGCCGTGTAGGACCGGGCACCGGTCGCCGATGCGCCAATGGCGACACTGAGTGCGGCGAACTCACTTTCGACATTGATAAACTCACAGTTTTTTAGACTGCCATCCTTGACCAGGGCACCGACGCCTTCGACGATATGGGTTTGGGGGGTGATGGGATAGGCGCAGACGACTTCCGGGCGACACAAGGCGACGGCCTCGGCAACGGCCACCGATCCTTCCGTTTGTTTCAACATTTTTCTCTCCTGTTCACCCTGTCGATGGTCATCATGCGCTTAACACTCACTCAGGCCCCAGCGGCAATTTCATAGGCTTCACGGGCGGCGGCGACGTTGGCTTCGCCGATGGGACCGGGGAATTTCTCGCGAATTGCCGCTTCAACTGACGCCAGTTTCAATTGCCCGGATATGGCTGCGAATCCACCAAGTAAGGCCGCGTTAGGGACGGGTCGTTTGACATGTTTGAGGGCCAGTTCCGTGGCGTCAACAGGACAGACGTGATGACGTGGAAATGTTGAAACAAAGTCATTGATGCCAAGCGCGGCGAAGCTTCTTGCTGAATTGATGAGGATGTAACCGTCGTCCTTTAGGCCACTGAATACGTCCACAGAATGGAGTAAGGTGACGTCCTGAATGATCAACGCGTCTGGTTCCTGAACGGGTTCACGCAGTCGGATTTCATGATTGTCGATGCGGCAAAACGAAATCACCGGTGCCCCCATTCGTTCCGACCCGAAGCTTGGAAAGGCTTGCGCATGGCGGTCTTCACGAAAGGCGGCAATTGATAACATCTCTGCTGCGCTAACGACGCCCTGACCGCCACGCCCGTGTATTCGGATCTGAAACATAATTTATAATTCCTGATCACCGATCATTCGGTGATCGGGTTTGTTGAAGGTGTTAATCACAATGGTTGCCATCTTACCTGTTCACATCGAAGCGATCTTTGACTTGAGTCAATGTTGGGGGGCGTTCAGTGACGCCGAATTTTTTTGACGATGTTGTTCAGGACGTAAGCCAAATTGATTGAGATCAAGGCGAGCTCATTCATCCAATGTTAGCATCCGGCTTCAATTTCTTAGGGCCTTGGTTGGTAGTGCTGGATATGAGCCGAACAACAACTGACGCGAGCGGTTCCTTGGATGACGTTTCGACGTTTGAAATCGTTAACCGTGAAGACTTTTCCGATGTAACCTTTCTGATCGAGTTCAGGCATCCGCAAATGGCACGGGCGGCCAAGCCGGGACAGTTTGTGATTGTGCTGCTTGACGAACACAGCGAGCGCATTCCCCTGACCATCGCAGATTTTGATCGTGACCGGGGCACCGTTACGTTGGTCATTCAGGCGGTGGGTAAAACCACCAAGGAAATGCAGATCGCTTGTTGCGTCGGCAAAACATTATTTGGTGTGGTCGGCCCGATGGGGGTTCCGTCGCATATTGGTGACGCGCGGAAGGTCATCTGTGTTGGCGGAGGGCTCGGTGTTGCCCCGGTCTATCCCCAAGCCCGCGCCTTTAAGGAAAAAGGCGCTTACGTTATTGGAGTGGTCGGCTTTCGCTCCGAGGACCTTGTGTTTTGGCGTGATAAGTTCGAAAGCGTTTGCGACGAGTTTATCATCTGTACCAATGACGGTTCTGTCGGCCTCAAGGGGATGGTCACCGACGGCATCAACCTAGCCATTGAAAATCATGATGACATCGACGAAGTCGTCGCCATTGGTCCACCGATCATGATGAAATTTTCAGCCGAAGTGACCCGTCCCCACAACATCAAGACCATGGTCAGCCTGAACCCCATTATGGTCGATGGCACCGGGATGTGCGGTGGTTGCCGGGTGACCGTTGACGGGAAACAACAATTTGCCTGTGTTGATGGCCCTGATTTTGATGGTCACAAAGTTGATTTCGACGACCTCATGAACCGATTGGACCGTTATGTCGAAGAAGAAAAACTGGCGGTGAAAAAGTGGTCGAAACACTGCCATCAAACCTATTTGCAATCACAGTCGTTAGGATTTCACTAAGACGAGGGAACGGTCGTGGCCAAAAAAACCATTCGGACAATCCCACAGGAACGAACACCGATTCCGGTCCAGGATGCGGCGGCGCGGGTCGAAAATTTTGACGAGGTGGCCCTTGGGTATAGTTTGGAAGACGCCCTGAACGAGTGCAAACGGTGCCTGTTGTGTCCTGAGCCCGCGTGCGTCAAAGCCTGTCCTGTGGCGATTCAGATTCCGGATTTCATCGACGCCATCGCAAAAGGCAATTACCGCGCCGCCTATGATCAACTCAGCGACGCCAATTTAATGCCCGCCGTTTGCGGTCGGGTCTGCCCACAGGAAGATCAATGCGAGGGGGTCTGTCCTGTGGGAGAAACCCTGGAGCCGGTAGCGATAGGCCGACTGGAACGCTGGCTTGGTGATTTGGCGATCGAGGAAGGGTGGGCGGCCAATCCATATCGGAAACCGTCGGACTTCAAAATCGGCATTATCGGTTCCGGTCCGGCAGGTATGGCCTGCGCCGCCGATATGGCCAAAGCCGGGTGTGAGGTCGTCGTCTACGAGGCACTGCACGCGCCGGGCGGGGTGCTGCGTTATGGTATTCCAGAATTCAGATTGCCCAATCATGTTATCGACGCGGAGCTGTCCAATTTAACCAAATTGGGTGTGCAGATCGAATGCAACACCTTGGTCGGACGCCTGTTCACCATCGAGCAAATGCGCGACGAAATGGGGTTCGATGCGGTGTTTGTCGGCACCGGTGCGGGATCTCCAAAATTTATGGGTATTCCCGGTGAATCTCTTAACGGCGTGCTGTCGGCTAACGAATTGTTGACCCGCTGCAATTTGATGGGGGCTGGTAATTTCCCCGCAACAGATACGCCGTTGGGCCTCGGAAGGTCGGTGGCTGTCATTGGCTCTGGCAACACCGCCATGGATGCCTTGCGGGTCTCAAAAAGATTGGGGGCTGAGAAAGTTTACTGCGTTTATCGGCGGACTGAAGCCGAGTGCCCGGCACGTCTAGAGGAACTGGAGCACGCGCAAGAAGAAGGAATCGAATTCCATTGGTTGACGGCACCTGTGGAAATCATCGATGACGGTCAGGGCAACGTCAGCGCCATGCGTTGCATTCGAATGGAACTTGGCGAACCCGATGAGTCCGGACGGCGTCGGCCCGTACCGATTGCTGGCAGCGAATATGAATTCGAGACCGACATGGTCATTTATGCCATCGGCACCAACCCCAATCCGATCATCGGCCAAACCAGCAAACTCAAACTCAATAAATGGAACTACATCGAGACCGATGAGACCTTGGCGACGTCAATGGCTGGCGTTTACGCCGGCGGCGATATCGTCACCGGCGCGGCGACCGTTATTCTTGCCATGGGTGCCGGTCGTAAGGCGGCACGCAGCATGAAAACCTATCTTGGTTTGCGTGACAGTAACGCTGTTTATGACGCCGAACCCGATGGCAGGATCGATTCCTTGTTTGGTATCGATGCCGAGGAAAAGAATTTTGTTCGCGTCCGGCTCGCCTAGGCGGGTTGAACGGAAAACAGTAAGGCCGACGAACGGAAAACATGATGGATACGACTCCCAGTTCAGATATTGCGATGGCCAGTCAGCCGCATGTGGTGGCGGTGCCGTCTCGAAAAATAACCGAAACCTTGACCGAGCATGTCATCGAGGTGCTCAGCGATTCCGGTGAAGGGGCGCAGAAATGCGGTCAAACCTTCGCTGCCATCGCGGCCAAAATGGGCAACGGCATCTGGACGGTGGAAATTATTCCGGCCGAAATCCAGCCGCCGGCGCGCAGTATTGAAGGGGCCAGCGGTAACCGGATTCGTGTCGGCGCCAACAGAATCTCCAACGGTGGTGATGAAGCCGATCTTGTCATTGCTTTTAACGAACAGGTCTTGATTGGACGATTGCGTGCCCGTGAACTTAAACCGGGTTGCACAATTTTGTTGGAAAACAAATGGTCCGAAGATCGAAATCCTGAGATCGTCGCGGCCTATGCCGAAACCCGCGACCAGTTAATTGATCAAGGGTTCGATCTTCACGAAATCCCCATGGAAGAGCAGTGCCTGCGTCATGTTAAGGACGCCAAAAAAGGCAAAAACATGTTCGTTCTGGGCATGTTGAGCAGCATTTACAGCATGGACATGAAAATGGCGCGTGAGCAGGTTTCGTTCATTTTCCGCAAAAAAAGCGAGGCGGTGGTGGCCGCCAACCATACCTTGTTGGACGCCGGGCATGAATGGGCGGAAGCCAATATCGCATTCAAATACAAAATACCGGCGTCAAAGCCGAAGGCAGCGCAAATTGTTGTCAACGGCAATACGTCGTTGGCGCTGGGGGTGATGGCGTCAGGGATGCAGGTGTGCGCCATGTATCCAATTACGCCAGCAACGTCGGCTTCGCATTACCTAAGTGAGGTCTTCCAAAAGGTCGGCGGTGTTGTCCATCAGGCGGAAGACGAGATCGCTGCATGTGCCTTTGCGATTGGTGCGTCTTACGCCGGGAAATGTGCCCTGACGATTACCTCAGGCCCCGGATATTCTTTAAAGCAAGAGGCCATCGGCCTTGCGGTCATGGGTGAAATTCCGTTGGTGGTGATTAATGTTCAGCGGGGTGGGCCAAGCACCGGCCAACCGACCAAAGGCGAGCAAAGTGATTTGTTGACGGCATGCTTTGGCAGCCATGGGGACGCACCTAAGGTGGTCATGGCGGTGTCGAGTATTGAGGACTGTTTCTATTCGATGATAACGGCGCGGCGTATTGCCGAAGCGTTTCACATGGTCGTTGTGGTGTTGACCGACGCCAATTTGGCGACTGCGCAACAACCCTTCACCAGACCACAGTTTTCAGAAGGATGGGTCGCGGCCTCGGTCGATCAAAACAGTCTTCCCGATGGAACCGAGGCCTATGAATGGGATGGCAGGACCGGGCTGGCGCGCCGGTTGGTTCCGGGCCAACCGCATGGCATGCACTGCCTGACGGGGTTGGCCCATGACCGCAACAGCCGCGTCGCCTATGACCCGGAAATCAATCAGGATGGAATGCGACACCGCAGTTTGAAGTTGGCTGCGCTGCAAAAAACACTAAAAATCCCAGATGTTTTTGGCGGTGATGACGGTGATCTGCTGATTGTTGGCTGGGGAAGTTCGCGCGGCGCCATCGAAGAGGCGGTCGAGCGGTCACGCGCCGACGGTCTGAAGGTGTCGTCACTGCATCTGAAGTTTATTCAACCCTTGCCCTCCGGCCTAAAGGAAATTTTCCAGCGTTTCGATCAGGTGATGACCGTCGAAAGCAACTGGAATGACAGCATGGAAAGCGAACTCATTGACGACAATAATCGCCGCTTTTCCAGCCTCGCATTAATACTCAGAAGCCGCTATCTGGTCGATATAGATTGCTGGGGTGAAGTTAAGGGGCAGCCCTTGAAGCCAGGTGCCATCTATCGGGTTATCCGGGGGAAATTAAATTTAGAAGGGGGCGATGATGCCATCCGCCACAACTGAACGCTTGTTGAAATCAGATACTGAGCGCCACCCGATTGAAGATTATCAGCGGTGCGTGCCGCGGTGGTGCACGGGATGTGGGAACAACGCCATTTTGACGGCCATGCAACGGCTTTGCCGTGACGAGCGCCTGCGCCGCGAAAAAACTGTATTTGTATCCGGTATTGGCTGCTCGAGCCGTTTTCCTCATTACATGAATACCTACGGTTTTCATGGCCTGCATGGCCGCGCGCTACCGATTGCCGAAGGCATCAAGATGCGCCGTCCGGACCTTAATGTCTTCGTTAATACCGGAGACGGGGATTGCTGCTCCATTGGCACGGCCCATTGGATTCATGCTATTCGATACAACATGGATATGACCGTGTTGTTGCACGACAACAATATATACGGTCTGACAAAAATGCAGGCGTCACCGACGTCGCCGACTGGACTGAAAAGCAACACCAGCCCGCGCGGGACGCAACTTCAACCGATCAACCCGCTTAGTGTGACGTTGGGTGTCGCCAACGCCTCGTTTGTCGCGCAAGCCGTCGATTGGATTCCAGATTTGTTGTACCAGACGATTTCGCGGGCCTTTCATCACAAGGGCTTTTCGTTTGTGAGGATCTTGCAGAGATGCCCGGAATTTGTCCCGGCGTTGTTTGAGCAGGCGGTCACCGACCCGGCGAAAATCTTGCTACTTAGTCACGAAAACGGTCTGCAAATTAGTACGGAACTGTCGAAGGTTTACCGCAATCAGGAAAAACACGACCCCCTTGACGCCAATCGTGCGCGGGAAATTGCAGCGGTTACCGAACCCATTCCTGTCGGCATTTTGTATCAAGATGTGAACGCGCCGCGTCATGAAGATGTCGAGGACCCGGATAAATTGGGAACACCGGAAATGGTCAAATCGGCCCTTAACGAAGAATTTGATAAATTCACCATTTGGCCCAGTGAATGAACGAAAAGTGACTGAATGAAAAGTGATTGAATGAAAAAGGACGCTGTCAATGCTTTCCGCCGAGGTTGAAAACAGATGTGACGATATGACGGTTCAAAAAATAAACCCAGCGGCCTTCCACCTGATCGGGCGGACAACCGAAGACGGGTTCGATAACGCCAACGACATTGATCTTCAACCGGCGCTCTACGCCAGTGTTGCTGATCTGACCAAATTGCGGCACGACTTCCCCGTGGTTCTCGGCGATTACGATGGTGTCGGAAATTTCGTCCGCTCCCTATCTGACATTGTTGACGATGTATTGAAGGACCGGGTGCCTCAAGGTGTGGACGGTGAATTTGTCAGGCAACAGGTTTTATGTCTGGAACGGGAAATACGGCTTGTTGTGGCCCAGGGTGCAGGCGTCTCCTTGGTCAAGGCTTGGGACCTGGCCGTCGCCAAATTACGAACCCAAACGGCGTCAGGAATGCGGCCTGCCCTTGATGACTGTTTGGAGAAAATCGAGGATGCCTTTCGCATTGAAGGACAGTTAGTCGATTGCAATGGCGTCACGCCGATGGCGATGATCCGGCAGGCCTGGGCCATTGAGCAGCGGGCGAAAGCGCACGTTTCACGGAAAAAAGTGGACGACCTGATCCTCAGCCTAACGAATATTCTTGGTGCCGAGATAAAAAAATCTGCGCAAGCCTTGTCGCCGGAAAATTTAAAGAATTCCGTCGGCTCGAGTTTCGAGAGCGCGTTCAATTTTGAGGCAATGTCTGAAGTGTTGACGCCAAACGTACCGCGTGACGTCCTGCCCGATGATCGTCGTCAGCGCATTCGTTCTGTTCTTGGTGTTTTAAAAGCTCAAAGATTTTTCAAGTCGGCGCAATGGAGCGACAAAAAGGGGCGCCGCGATGGCCCCTATTCATTTCTTTTTAGGAATACCATTTCTGCATTGCGGGCGATCCGCAGCCGGGTTGGAAATATGGTCGACCTGATCAGGGCAATCTCGATTGCCGAATTGGAAATCGCCAATCGTTACCATAGCGCCAAGCATGATGCCTTTTTTGCAAGCTTCGACGAGACGTCATTGACGCCCGAGGACATGGCGTTATTCCCAACCTATTTGATTGGGCTGGATCGCGAACGCCATGATGCCGCAGAAATCGCCCGGGTTCTTGAACTTTTATCGTCGGGGATGTCGGTCAAGATATTGGCCCAGGTCGATGATATATTGGATGGTTTGGCCGGGTCGGGGGGGCTGCTTCCGTTCAGCGACAGGGGATGGCACCTTGCCAATATGGCGGTTGGATTGAGCAACGTGTTTGTTTTGCAGTCGGCCAGTTCCAACCTTTATAAAATGCGGGATAAAATTTGGCACGGTCTGACGTTTTCGGGGCCGGCGTTGTTCAGTGTCTTTTCGGGTGGCAAAAGCAGTCGTTCCGATGCGCCGCCTTTGGGCCTGTCGTCGCCGGGGGCGTCGCCCTATATGGTGTCGGCGGCGGCAACGGAATCGCGCGCATTCCCGACATTTTCCTATGACCCGTCTAGCGGCGCTGATTTGGCGTCTCGGTTTTCGATTGAGGGTAATCCGCAAATGGAAAAAGACTGGTCGGTCCATACCTTTTCCTACGAAGACCAGGACCTTCAACGGTTGTCCGAAGACATCATCTTTACCTATGTTGAGTTTGCTGCCAGCGATAAAAGGTTTTCAAAATATTTTGCCATCGTTCCACGGGAGCAATGGACGGATGACATGGTTCCCGTTGCAGATTACATGGATGGAGCCTCAGGCAATGGGTCCCAAACCGTTCCCTATGTTCTGATGATTGATAATAAGCATATGCTGTATCGGCTGGTCGTTGATGAAAGAATGATCAACGCGGCCCGTCGCTGCAAGGATATGTGGCATGGCTTGCAGGAAATGGGCGGGCTCAATAATTCCCATGCGTTGAAACTGCTGGATCAGGAGCGGCAGCGTTGGCAGGACGAAAAAGAGCGTGAACTGGCCGACTTGACCGAACGCGCTGAACCGGTCGGCAAACCGGGCATCAGCGAACCAACACCAGAGGTGGTCGGGCCGGAGGTCGCCGATGCCCCGGTTGACGACATTGTTGAGGTGTCTTCGGATGAACCCCATATTGACACGCTTCGCTGTACGACCTGCAATGAGTGCACCGACGTTAACCCACAGATGTTTAACTATAACGACAACAAACAGGCGTTCATCGCCGACCCAACCGCAGGAACGTTTCGTGAGTTGGTCGAAGCGGCGGAAAATTGTCAGGTTTCAATTATCCATCCAGGGAAGCCAAAAGATCAAAACGAACCCAACCTGGATGAGCTGATAGAGCGGGCGACGCCGTTTAACTAAATTTGAGTCATTGATTTTGGCTCAGACTGGTAATGGGTGACGCCGTTTGGCGAACGGAAGGTGTCGAGTTTTCATTCGAAATATGATATAATCCATAATTATTGGAGGGTTATTATCATGGACAGTCAACCAGCCTTGCCATTGCCATTGCGCCAAATGTTCAAATACCTTGAAATTGATATCAAACGCAGCTTTCAAATTATGCCTGAAAGCATGAAAAATGCGGTGGTGGCGTGCCAGTCCTGCGAAAAATTTCATGTCTGCGATTACGATTCCGAAAGCCGCTATTTCCGTTGTCCAAACAGAAGCCTGCTCGACCAACTGGAAGAATTGGCGGCATAAATCATAGCCGTCGACTTGGCGGGCCGGGGCCTCAGTGTGATGGTCCGCGTGCCAATACCTATGCCGTTTCCGTGTCTGACTATTCGTACGAATTCAAATCAACGTGAAAATAGCGCGAGACCCTTACGCCAAGGCAGTCGGTGGGCTAATCTCCTTGCCGGTAAGGAGAAAAAGATGAGATTGATCGTTGTCCTTGTGTCCATTTTTTCGGCGTTGCCGGTAGAGGCGGCTGAACTCGTACGGTTTTCCGGTCCGCCGCATGTGCTTGAGGGGGATGTTTTGGACGTCGGTACACGGCGGGTTCGCTTGTATGGTATTGATGCGCCGGAAATAAAGCAGACGTGTCAGGGGCCAAAACGGCTGCATCCGTGTGGGAAAATCGCGGCGACGGGATTGATGGACGTGACTGCCGGGGCGACGGAAATCACCTGCAAGGCATTTGGCACAAGCGCTGAGGGTCTCACCATTGCCCAATGCCTGGACCCTCAGGGGTTCGATTTGAGCCGTCAAATGCTTTACACCGGCTGGGCGCTGGCAACACCAAAGGCGTCAGCAGCCTTTCACCAGCTTGAACAGGCGTCCCGCGCCGCCGGACGCGGATTATGGAGATGGCGGGTTACGGCACCTTGGTTATGGCGGTCAGTGCAAAAATAAGCAGAGCATGTGAACCATTACAGCACTGTCGCGCCAATTGTCGAGATAAGCCCCGCGTGTTAGACTGCGCAAATTGTATATTTTCTGGCCGACGGGAATTTTCATCATGTCCGACTATCAGGGCCCTTTATCTCATTATACGGTTCTTGACCTGACTCGGGTTCGATCCGGGCCGACGGCGGTTCGCCAGTTGGCCGACTGGGGAGCCAACGTGATCAAGATCGAGGCACCGGAATCCATTGACGGGGCCAAAGGTATGGGCGGGGCGCGTTCTGGGCCGGACTTTCAGAACATTCACCGCAACAAACGTGGGATTACGCTTAACCTAAAAGACCCGGATGGGATTGCTGTCTTCATGCGTCTGGTTGGCCAGGCGGATGTTGTCGTCGAAAATTTTCGCCCCGATGTAAAAGACCGTCTTGGTATCGATTATGAGACCCTCCGGGCGGTAAACCGCAAAATTATTCTGGCCAGTATTTCCGGGTTTGGACAAGACGGCCCCTATGCCCGTCGCCCGGGCTTTGATCAGATCGCTCAGGGTATGGGTGGGGTTATGTCAATTACCGGCCTGCCGGGGCAGGGACCGGTCCGGGCGGGTATTCCCGTCGCCGATTTGACGGCGGGCATGTACTGCGCCATGGGCATTTTTGTCGCCTTGTTGGAATGTCAGCGTTCCGGCGAAGGGCAATGGGTACAGACATCACTATTGCAAGCGCAGATCGCCATGCTTGATTTTCAGGCCGCGCGGTGGCTGGTCAAAGGGGAGGTTGCACCGCAGGCTGGCAACAATCATCCAACCAGTATTCCGACCGGTGTTTTTAAAACCAGCGATGGTTACATTAATATCGCCGCCACGGGTGATGCCATCTGGGCGCGGTTATGTGATGCCCTTGGTGCACCGGAAATGACGGATCATCCTGATTTTTGCAGCGGCGAGTTGCGCTCTAAAAATCGCGATGCCGTTAATGCGGCAATTGAGGACATTACGCTGACCAAAACATCGGCCCAATGGATTGATCTTCTTGCCGGTATCGGTGTTCCGTGTGGACCAATTTATGCGATTGATGAAATGTTTGCTGATCCCCAGGTCAAACATCTGGGAATGGAGCATCCGGTTGACCACCCCACCCTGGGTCAGATGAACTTGGTCGGTCAGGCGATTAACATGAGCCGCTATAAACCACGCACCGGAATGGCAACCCCTGAACGGGGCCAGCATACCGATGAGGTGTTGGAAGAGTTCGGCTTTTCTGCGTCGGAAATCGAAAATCTGAAAAATCGCGACGTCCTGTAACTGTCTGCGACCCGACGTGCGCTTGCCGTCAGCGGGTTTGAATGGTCATCGGGTTACACCAGATTTCGCCACGTTTGGCGCGGACTGTGACACAAAGCCGGTTGGCCGCTTCTCTTGATATGATTGGGCCCGCGTAAAGATCAAAGACAACGCCATCGTCCCCACCGCGATCATTGAGCTCAAGCATTGGCTTCATATCCTTCAGGGCGTCAGGGAAGTCTTTTTTCAATTTGGCCCATTCGCCCAAAGCTTCGTCTCTGGTCTTGTAGGCGATCAGGCGTAAGCGGTAGGTTTGTTCAACCCGTTCAGTTTCGAGAACGAAATCAAGGCCACTAAGAACGGTGCCATCGCCCTTGATGTTGACCTGTTGTTCTGGGGTCTTTGAAAGTTTCAGGCGCAAGACCTGTTCGGGGTCGATGCGCAGGGTGTAGTTACCGGGTGTGATATAATCGAGCAGATAGAAGCCATCGAAGGATGATTTTACCTGCTTAACCACGGTGCCGTCTTTGTCGACCAATTGGATCACCACGTCCTTAACCTCGCGCGCCCATTCGCCCGAACGACGGTAAACCGTGCCGTCAATTTCACCGGTGGTGATGACTGGAAAATCAACCCGACCCGGCACACCTGGGCGCAGGGTGACGGACACCCCTTCGGGCGTCGGCACCCAGAAGGGGTCGTCCAGTGTGCCCTGGTCAATCGAGAAATTGATGGCGCTGTAGGTTTCCAGCCCGCTGACATAGGCGAGGCCCTTTTTGTTGGTTTTTTGCCGCAGTTCGGTCCGCCCGGCCTTAAATCCGACGCCTTCGAGCGGTGTGTCACCGTCATCAAATACACCGTTGGAATTCTCATCAAGGAACACACGCACTGAAAGGGCGGCGGATTCAGCCAGGTTGCGAGCTCTCAACACCATCGAATTGTCACGTGGATCACGGGCCGAAGAAAATGACAATGTCAGTCGGGCGTTGAAGTTTTTGGCGGTATCGTAGTCGGCATTGATGCCGACGGCGGCCAGATCAAATGTCGAATTGAGCCCCGTGGTAAACGTTGTCACGCCGTTTTCAGACAGGTCAACATTGATACCGGCGGAGGCGTTTGTGTCTTTTGAGAGGCTGTAGTCGGCGGATAGGGAACTGGTGGTGAAATCGGCGATCGGGTCAACGGTGTAGCCAAGCTGCCCGCGCAACCGTACTTTGCCAAGCGTTCCACCGAGGAGGAAAGAGCCGTCCATGGTCGTTGTCCGTGGTGCCGTCTCGCTTTTGATTAACGACCACTTCAGCGTATTGGATACGGTTGTCGCTCGAATGGGGGCTGACAATCGGTTGCTTAGGGCGGTCGTCGTTCCCCCAGACTTGGTTTGCTCATGATCCGCCGTCAGACTGAACGGGATGCGGGCGACCTTTGGCACGTTAACCGTCCCTTCAAGGCGTACGTTGGTGTTATGCTCAGTCGGGTCGTCGGAAGCGGCATATTTTTCACTGACAAAATCATAAAGGCGATCATGTTCTGATATAACGGTTATACCGGCAATTGCGGTTTGGGCGGCAATTTTTGTCGCCCATCCCTGGCTCAAATCGCGGGTCACATCGACCCGTCCAAATAAATTACCAATCGCCGCCCGACCACTCAACGTGGCGTATTGGCCGTGCCCGCCGGTCATGGGGATGGAGGCGAAGTTTGCCGACATCGATAAATTGCGGGTAATGCCCGTTTCATATTCGCTGAAAAACCTAAGCTTGCCTTGTAGGTCCGGGTCAGACGGCGTGTCAATCCGACCAATCAGGGTTTGGGTTTCCTGTTGATTGACGGCGAAGCGATAGTGATGACTGCCGGGTTTGATTTGATCTGGGCCAACCCTGATCTGGCGAATTTCATCACGTGTTTGCCCCTGAGGCCCAAACGACGTCAAACGCAGCACGTTAACACCGAACAGCAGCGGTACGTCTTCAAACACATAGCGTCCATCGGCGCGGGCGGTGCGGAAATCAAGCAACACTTCATTTCGGTACAGTTCAACCTCCCAACCACTGGGCAGGTCTCCCTCCAGCGTGATGCGGTCAAATTCCGTTGGCTTATCCAGCGGAAAATTGGAGACGATGAGGCCGCGACCGAGGTTGGAGTTGGAGATCGATGAAAATTGCGGTGTTGAAATGTCGCCAAAGGCAAACTCGGTGGCCTTGGCCGCGCCAAGCAACTCGCCTTTTATATCCTTTCGGCCAAACTTTAGGCGGGCTTGCGGAATGATCGTCTGATCATCCGCATTGAGAAATAGCTCTGCCGACAGTTTGCCCACGTCTGCCGACCAGAAGGTTGTCTGGCGCAACCCCTTGACTTGGCCGCTTTCGCTTTGGTTAAGCGAGAATTCCATACTGGAATAGGAACTCGGCCAGCTGATGACCTGATAAGGTTGGGGTATTTCCGAGTATTGCGGATCGTCCTGACGTTTTTGGGCAAGCAATTTTTTGCGCTGTGTGTCCCGCGCCAAGCGTTGTTCGATAGGAAGGGGCTCTCGCGATTTGAGCTTAACCAGCAGATTTGACAAATCAAAGCGGATATCGACGGGAAACCAAGTGGCGAGAATGCGTACATCAATATAGATGTCATCTTCGAACACTGCGACCAGACCGGGGTCAAATCGTTCCTTCTTGCCACCAATGACCACTTCGCCCGAATTGATATCGAGGGAAAACAGTTGGTTTTCGCGAATGAACCAACCGTTGGCGGTGCCGGTTCCCGGACTGACACCGATGGCAAAATCAAGGACTTCCACAAATTCACTAAGCGGCAGAAGAAGGCTGCCGCCATTTAGGTATCCGGTCAGGGCATCGGCCAGAATGTATTGCCCCAAGTCGATTTGAAGGATAAGAAGATTGTCTAAATTAAGGGCAGAGTCTTGATCGTTATTTTTCTGTTCCGCCTGCGCCAGCTCGATTTTCTGAGCCAATGCGAAGTGGGGCAGGGGGATGCTCAGGCAAAGGTATAGTAACACCCTTGGAATCAGCCCCCTTGTCGCAGAAGCATTTGGACAGCGGGCAGCCGTCTTCGACAAGGCCGAAGACGCCGAAATCCAGGGGATGTAGGCAAACGGCCATCCACCATTGAATTTGAACCCAGTTTGCAAGGCGCAGAATCCTAGTAGTCTACACTTACTAATGTTGCACCCTACTATCTGTTCATACGTCTTAACGTTTTATTAAAAATCAATAATTACAATGAGTTATCATGAATTAAAATTTTGAGGAAAATGCTGACCGTCAGGCTTCTGTCAGGTTCAGTGAATAATATCTGCATTATGAATTTGCATGTCCGAACTATTAGTCCGACGGGCAGGGGCAAATCGAAGGAATTTAAGTCGGGTATTTTTTTAGGCGCAAAAAACCAGGAAAGGTCATGCACATGAAAACTCTTATTTCCAAGAAATTGGCTGTTGTTACCGCAGGTATTATCAGCGCGACGCTGATGGCTACTAGTGCTCAGGCTGCTAGCGTAACCGCTACCGCCAGTGCGGAAGTTAAAACTCCAATCGCGATCACCGCCGGTGCGCCGTTGAACTATGGCAATATCGCCGTCGGTGCGACGGGTGGAACCGCTGTTTTGACAACGGCAGATGCCTTGACGGTAACTGGCGATGTGTCGGCGCTGACCGGTGTAACACCGACGTCTGGCGCGTTCAGCGTATCAGGGTCTGGAGCTTCGACGTATTCGATTACGCTGCCGACCACAGTATCTCTTACAGGTCCAGGTCCGGCAATGACGGTTTCCGCTCTGTCCCACAACGCTGGTGCAACGCCTGCCCTATCCCTTGGTGCTGCCGCCTTTAAAGTTGGTGGTACACTTACTGTAGGTGCCGCGCAAACCATTGGTGTTTATTCGGGCTCATATGCCGTTACGGTCAACTACCAGTAAGGTCTGACTGTATCATTGAATCCCCTCTGGATGGCGGTCATCGACCAACCATCCTAGATTAAAGAAAGATTCGGCAGAAGTCCGTACCATGACGGGCTTTTCGCCGGATCTTTTTTTTGCTATCAAGATTAAATTGAATCGCGTCGGCAATCATGGAACCAGAGAATTGAATCCAATGTTCAGGCATTTTGGTCAACGACTGGGCGTATTTGCAGCGGCGGTGGTGCTGCCGTGGGCGGCTTATGCTGCCGAAACAAACGGCTATGCAACCGTAACCTTATATCAAAGCATTGGTGGTGTTGGCCCGATTACACGCTCAGCCTTGGCCGACGCATCTTTTGTTGATTTTTTTTATGAACCGGTCGGTGTGACCGGAACCGGATCGACCTACGAAATTGTCACCCAGCCCGCTAAGGGTGTCGCTATTGATAACGGTAATGGAACCTTCCGGTTTTATCCTAATTCCGCTTTTGCTAGCTTGGCACCCGGCGTCGAGGAACAGGTTTCCCTTGGCTTTCGCGAAACCGGATCCGGCCTGGACTATACCATCAATTTGACCGTGACCGGTGTCGCCCCGCCAGTGGTTACGCCGCCGCCGCCCGTTGTTGGCGCAAGTACCGACGGGTCATTTACCACAGTCACGGGAGACGCCGTCGCGACACCAATAACGACAAGCTTTCGGCCGCTTGCCTCAATTTCGTCGGCCCCGGTGTTTAGGCCAGCGCCCGCCGCCGCCGCGCCGCCCGCTGCCGTTGCAGCACCCGCCGCTGATCCGGGCGCAATCACACAAGATGGGGCACCTGCAGCGCAAGCGGCACCACCCGCGCCTTCGCGATTTGGTGTTGGCGGCGAATCCGCAAGATCAGTGCTTGGAAGCAGTGCTTCGGTTGCCGTGTCTGGTGTGGCGAATCAAACGTTTGGCATCTCGCTTCCTGGTAAAACGAGCTTTGTTTCAGGGGCGTCCAATATCAATATCGGCTCATTCGTCCACGACGCTGGACCGACCCCTACAGTGAGTGGCGATGGACGTGCTGTATTTAACATTGGTGCGACGTTCATTGCGCCCGGTGGAGCAGCGACGTCGTCGATCGCGATTAACAATGCCGGTGCTACAGGTACGGCGGTGGATACGCAGGCATCGACAGCGACGCCCGCTGGCGAAGCGACGGGAGGGGCAGTTACGCCGGGAACCGCCGGTGGCCCGGGTACGGGCCCGGCTTCGGGTGGCGGCAATGTGGCGACACCAGGGGGGGCAACGCCAGGGACGGCCGTCGCGACCGTTGATAGTGCCGCTATACCGGTCGTCACCAGCAGTCCTTTTATCAACATAACTATTTCATACAATTGAGTTTTATAAATACCAGCAACTGAAAATGAATATTGTTGATCGGTGAAATAAGTTATAAACTATTCCCCATAAGTATAAAACAATAAGGCGGGTGTTATGAATATCAAACGTAGAGTCTCCGGAATGGGCGCCGTTGCCGCTAAGTTTATGTTGATGACGGGGGTTGGTGTCGTTCTGAGCGTTTTGGCAGGCGCACAAAACGGCGTATTGGCGCAAGGGGCGGGGGACCTGGTTATTGCGCCGACGCGTGTCGTTCTTGAAGGACGTACACGAACGGCGCAGTTGACGCTTCTGAATAAGGGTGCGGCGACCGCGACTTATCGGATTTCTGCGGTTAACATGCGTATGGAAGAAGATGGTACCGTGCGCGAGATAGATAAACCCGATCCGGGGCAAAAATTCGCCGACCGTCTTTTCCGCTACTCGCCGCGTCAGGTCACCCTTAAACCGGGTGCGGGGCAGGCAATTCGAATTTTACTGCGTAAGCCAAAAGATTTGGCCGACGGTGAGTATCGCTCGCATATGATTTTTCGCGGCGTCCCAGACAAGGCCGGTGAAAGTGTTGAACAAGGCGGGGCTGGAGACGGTATCGCTGTCCGCTTAATCCCCGTATACGGGATCAGTATCCCGGTGATTGTCCGTCATGGTAAAACCAGTGCTAATGTTTCCTTGACCGACCTCAATATAGCCGCGCCGGACAAAACTAATAAATTGCCAAGGTTGAAGTTCAAAATTAACCGTGACGGCAGCCGGTCGGCCTTTGGTGATATAACTGCGACTTTCAAGCCTGATAGCGGTAGTGAGGTGATTATTGGTCAAATTATGCGGCTGGCAATTTATTCTCCAAACGCTCATCGTACCGTCGAGCTTCTATTGAGGGTTCCAGATGGGGTCGCGTTGAAGGGTGGAAAAATAAATCTAAGCTATAACAAGATTTCTGACGAAGGCGGCAAGCTGATAAGCCAAGCGGAAATGGTCGTCCAGTAAAAACCGTTGATGATCCAAACAGATAAGCGGTCGGTATCTTTCGCCGACCGCTTTTTAATTGTAATCGACGTTAATAATTAAAGTGCCAACATCTCTATATTTGCCCGCGTGTTGATTGGGGGCCACCTGAAGGGTGCCACCGATACGGACGGTCTTTTTCCCATCCTCTGAAAGTTTGACTGGGTTTGTCTGGTTCATGTTAAGGTTGGTGAGGGTCATCGTGTAACTGCCGGTTCGGCTTTCAACAACCACCGACGACGGCAAGGTTATGTTCACGTAGGCGTCTTTTTCCCCTTCGATCTTGAATTTACCGCGCGACCAACTGCCGCCAAAATCAAAAATTGCGCCAGTTACAGAACGGCTGTTGGAGATCGCGTCGATTATAACCGTACCCGAACCCGTCAAGTCGCTGGCGACCTCGCCAAATTTTAGTCTTTTTTCCCAGGACAGCTCAATTTTTTTGATTTCGTCTTCGCCACTCCCAGCCCGCAGGTTAGACGGAGCGGCAAGGCCGGCGACGGCAATCACACCAAAAACGGCAGGCCACAAGAACGCCCGTCGAACCGTTTTCTGGCATGCGAAAAAGGACTTCATATCTGCTTGGATCCTCGTGTCGATATCATGTGGGACAGTGTTCTATTAAGCGTGCCACGACAATCACAGATTTGACTGAAAGCAACCTGAACGGAAGTAGATTGTAATGATTGCCCATGTGGCAACGGCGCAAGACCTATACGGATAAAGAGACCACCGTCGACGAGCGCGAGAGATCTACTGGCAAAGGCTTTTTAGGGCCGCCGGATCAGAAATTTGGATGTTTCGTCCATTGCTGATAACGCCTAATGAGCGAAGTTTTTTCAGGCATCGCGAAAAGCTTTCGCGTTCCATGCCAAGGTAGGTGGCGATCACACCTTTGTCGCACGGCAGAACAAATTCGAGAGATTTACTGTTTTCTGGCATCATGCTGAGCAAATAAGAGGCGAGGCGTTCCGTTGTTTGCATTAGCTGAAGCCGCTCAACGTGCTCGGATATCAACTGCAAATTATCGGCCAAGCGCGACGTTAGCCGCCCCACCAGACTGACATCGTATTTAAGCAAATCATTGAATAGAGAAATTGGTACTTCGAGAAGGCGGCATTTGCCGACCGGTTGGGCCGTGGTGTAATGGTTGATCCCGGAGAGGGCGGCGCTGACGCCGGCGATTTCGCCGATTTCTCTGAGCCCCAAAATCGCATGTTTTCCTTTTTCCGCGCCGCGGTACAATTCAATGACGCCGCCCAAAATCAGATAGACACTGGACACAGGTTGACCTGCACGAAACAGTGTTTTTCTGGGTGTCGTCGTCCGTAAAACACATCGTTTGATCAAGGTATCTTGCAGTTTGGCAGAAATGCCCTCAAACAGGATCGATTGCTTAACAAACTCCAGGTCGCTGTCAGTTAACACGGTAGTCACTTTTTTTTTATTCCATAGTTTCAAGTTTCGCATGGCTAACCACCACCGTCGAAAACTCCAGACCAAACAAGAAATAGCACGGTCGCTGGCAGGGCTCGTTGATTTATATCAAGTGTTGCGGGAACTGATTCGATGCTGGAACAATCGGCTGAGACAGTGCAAAACATCTGGATGAGTGACGCTGATTTACCCTCAATCCCACAGATTTATGTTGATGCCGACGCGTGTCCCGTTAAGGATGAAGTGCTTCGCGTTGCTACCCGGCATGGTTTGCGCGTTCACATGGTGTCCAACAGCTGGATGCGTCTGGCGGATAATCCGCTCATCAATCGGGTTGTTGTTGCTGCCGGGCCGGATGTCGCTGACGACTGGATTGCTGAGCATATTGGTGCCAGAGACATCGTCATCACATCGGACATTCCGCTTGCCTCACGCTGCCTTAAAAACGGTGCCCACGGTATCGGACCAACGGGAAAACCGTTCAACGAAGACAGTATCGGAATGGCGGTGGCGATGCGGGATCTGATGAGCCACCTCAGAGACACCGGGGATATCAAGGGCGGCGGACCGGCGTTCAGTAAGCAGGATCGGTCCCGCTTTTTATCGGCTCTGGAAACCATGGTGCAGACGGCCAAACGCGGTTAGGCGGAAATTTCATTTGGCAAATGCTGAGTTCATATTTAATTAAGAAAATGTGAAGTCAATATGTAATAAATTTCGTTTGTCTTAATTGTACCCATTTCGCTATTATCATCGCGTATTGGCGAAATGTTACGCCGCCGCAGTGACAAAAGCGATGTGTGACGTAAAAGGGATTGGGAGCGCGTTATTACGATGTCCGACTATTATGATCTTGGCCCGTATAGTCTTACGGTTACGACTAAATCTGCCGACGCCCAGCGTTGGTTTGATCGCGGACTCCTATGGTGTTACGGCTACAATCATGACGAATCAGTTGCCTGTTATCGGCGGGCGTTGGAATTTGATGGCGATTGTGCCATGGCTTGGTGGGGCATCGCTTATTCTTCCGGGTGTAACTACAACAAGCCCTGGGAAGCCTTTGATCAGGAAGATGCCCTCAGTTCGGTTGCTACAGCATATGACGCGACCCAACGCGCGATGAGCCTCATTGATCAGGCCTCACCAGTTGAGCGCGCGCTAATTGCGGCATTGCCTCATCGTTACCCTTCGCGTGTTCCGGCTGACGACATGTGTCACTGGAACGACGACTACGCTGGTGCCATGCGCAAGGTTTACGCAGAATTTCCCGATAACCTTGAGGTCGCGACGCTGTTTAGCGAGGCCATCATGAACCGGACGCCCTGGGCACTTTGGGATTTGAAGACCGGCGAGGTCGCCGACGGTGCCGACACGGCGGAGGCCATAACTGTGCTTGAACGGGCCCTTCACCTGGATGGCGGAATGGAGCATCCTGGACTGCTGCACATCTATATTCACTTGATGGAAATGTCACCCCACCCGGAACGCGCGCTGAAAGCTGGCGATGCGCTTCGGGGGCTGGTGCCAGATTCTGGTCACCTTAATCATATGCCGACGCATATTGATGTGCTGTGCGGTCATTACCAAACGGTTGTTTCCTCTAACCACGCTGCGATCATCGCAGACCGTAAATTTCTGCACCGTGAAGGGCCGGTGAATTTCTATTCGCTTTACCGATGCCACGATTATCATTTTAAGATCTACGGTGCGATGTTTCTCGGCCAATACGGTCCGGCGATTGAGACGGCAGATGAAATGATTTCAACATTGCCGGAAGAACTGTTGCTGGTCGACTCGCCGCCCATGGCTGATTGGCTGGAAGGCTTCATTTCGATGAAGCAGCATGTCTATATCCGCTTTGGAAAATGGCAGGAGATTATCGATCAAGTCTTACCAGAAAATGCACAATTGTTCTGTGTCACGACCGCCATGATGCATTACGCCAAGGCCGTCGCCTATGCCGCAAGTGGTGACGTGCCCAATGCCGAATTGGAAGTGCTGCGGTTTGAAGACGCCGTCACACGTGTGCCGGATAGCCGATATGTCTTTAACAATACATGCCTTGATATTCTTGCCGTGGCGCGGGAAATGATGCTTGGGGAGGTGGCTTATCGCAAGGAAGACTATGACAGTGCGTTTGCCCATCTTCGGCAATCGGTGGCGTTGGATGACCTGCTGCCCTATGACGAACCCTGGGGCTGGATGCAGCCTACGCGTCATGCTCTGGGCGCGTTATTGTTGGAACAGAATAAGGTTGAGGAGTCCGCCGAGGTTTATAAGGCCGATCTGGGCTTGGACGAAACCTTAAGCCGCGCATGCCAGCATCCTGATAACGTATGGAGCCTGCTCGGTTATCACGAATGTCTGGTCCGCCTTGGCCGAAATGACGAAGCTAAAATTGTCAAACAACGCTTAGACCTGGCTAAAGCGCGCACTGATGTGGCCGTTAAATCGTCTTGCTATTGCAAGATGGGGAGTGTCTGACTGCGAATTTAAGGAATTGTTGGTGTGCCGGAAAGCCCAGCCAAGGCTCAACCGGTTTAAGGCCAGCGTCGTGTTTAGGCCACCGTCATATTTAGGCCACCGTCATATTTAGGTCTGGGTCATGCCGGATCATTAAGCCAATTTGGCGTGTCATGGACGCTGCCGACGGCCTTGTTGACGGCTTCACGCGCGCCGTCTTGTTCGGCTTTGTGGCCTGGGAAATCGCTTTCGAAACAGACATAGATCATGGCGTCACACATCTTGGAGGGACTGTCATCCTGAGGCAATCCATCACTTGAGGAATTGACGTTTTTCATGGTCGGTTCTCCGATATCGGACCGTTTGTCAACAATTGGTACCACATATAGATGTTTTCATCAATCGACATCATTACAACATATTGTCTGATCATGGTTAATAAATCGTTTGTGCCAATTATTGGGCAAAGCTATGGTGTGCGCCGGGTCAAAAACGGTCAATCGGTGTGTATGATGACGCCACATCGAACACCCGGCATGACCATTTTCAGAATCAAAGTGGAATGATAGGGGGACGAATTGCAATGGTGGAAAGACTGAACGTTAATCGTCCTGACTGACCTTGCCGCGTCCCTTCTTGATGCTGCTTTGATGGCCCTTGCTGTCGAGGCGGCGTCGTTTGGCGGCCTTCGACGGTTTGGTGGGGCGGCGGTATTTTGGGGGTTCGGCGGCCGCCTGGATCAAGGCGATCAACCGGTCTAGGGCGTCGCGGCGGTTTTGTTGTTGCGTCCTGAACTTGTTGGCGGTGATGATAATGACGCCGTCCTTGGTCATCCGCCTGCCAGCAAGTGGCTTTAACCTCAGGAACACGGCATTGGACAGGGCAGAACTGTGGCGGGCGTCATAGCGCAACTGAACAGCGCTGGAAACTTTGTTAACATTCTGCCCGCCCGGACCGGAGGCGCGAATGAAGGTCTCCTCAATCTCATCTTCTGCCAAGGTAATTGTTGGCGTTACAGTGATCATTGCTCATCTGATCCCATTTCTAAACCACCAGCCGGTAAACAGACTGGCGGCGACACTGTAGAGGGCCATGCCCCCTAGGATTGAACTGACTGAGATGCCGCCATCAATCATCCAGCCAAGCATAGCAGGCGACAGTGCGGTGGCGAAGACCATGAACGCGACAGTCAACGCCTTGATCGCACCAAGGTGGGTGACACCGTAAATTTCCGCCCAAAGCGCGCCCGAGATGGTGGTTGCGGCACCTGATGTGGCACCACCAAGCAGCATGAAAATCGGAATGGCGAGAGGATTGTCGATGACGGCCAATACCATCAATCCGGCAGAAAGTGGCAAGAGAAACCGGGGCAATAGTCCAAGGGCGTTGCGTCGGTCAATCAACGCGCCGGCGATCAGGCTTGAGGCGACCTGACTGATGGCGAAGGCAATGAAGGCGGCGGCAAACCAAGACAGTTGCCAACCTTTGATCTCAACCAGATGGACTTGATGGAAAAACACTCCCGTGACGATGAAGGCCGGAGCTAAAATAACCAACAGTATGACATAACAATTTCGGTCCTTTAGAACATCGCGGCGCGAAAACTGACGGGTCGATGTGGTTTTGGCAGCATCCGTATGTGTTCTGTTGAGGTGACGTTGGTGGCGTGCGGCGTGGCCGATCAGTAAGACCTGGATTAACGGGGTGATCACAAACAAGACAAACAAAGCAATGGATCCCCAAAGTTGTCCGCTGCTCAGATAGGCCATTAGCGATACGGCGGCGAACGGGAACACGGCTTCACCCAAGGGGTAGCCAAGCCCAGAAATGCTAAGGGCCATTCCCCGGGTGCGGTCGAAGTAGCGTGCCATGCCAATCGCCGCCGTATGGCCGGTCAACCCCTGACCAAACAGGCGCAAGGCATAGATCGCCAACCCTAAAACTAATAACGATGGTGACCAGGCCATCAGCGCGCAGGCTAACCCCAATCCCAAGGTGACAAATAAGGCAAACCCGCGAAGGTCATGATCATCGACCTTTCGGCCCAACCAGATCAGGGTGACGGCGCTGGCGAGCGTCGCAACCGCATACAAGGTGCCGAAATCACCGTGTGATAAATCAAAATCCTGACGAATTTTAGCGCTGAACAAAGAGATGAAATAGGTTTGACCGAAACTGGAGGCAAATGTCAGTAGAAAACCAAACAGCAAAAACCGCCGATTGGGGATGATGAACGATAGGGATCGGTTGGTGAACGACATCAAACGGCTCTGGTTAGGGAGTGCGACATCACGGTTCTTAACTTGCGTGGGCGGCTTGCACAACAGGCCAGTGCAGGGGCGACGCGCTGGACACCCGCGGTAACCCTTGTCAAGTCAACGGAATTATCACATATTCGTGAAGGTGAATGTTTGTTGACCTACTGTTCAATGATCTCGGTTAGATTAAAAATAATTAGATAAACATGGAGGAGACTTTTATGAATATGAAATTTGCCCTAATCCCGATGTTTGTGTTGGGATTAATCTTCAGCGCCATCAGTGCGCCCGTTAGTGCCGCTGGAATGGTTCACAAGTTAGCAATTCACGTTGATGAAAACGATAAGGCGCGCATGAATATGGCGCTGAACAACGCCGCTAACGTTAGTAGTTATTATAAGTCCAAAGGTGATACGGTTGAGATCGAGATCGTTGCCTATGGTCCTGGTCTGATAATGCTGAGCGAAGAAAAATCCCCGGTTAAAGCACGTATTGCCGCTATGGGCTTGGAAATGGATAACCTGACCTTTGCCGCTTGCGGAAATACCCATAGGAAAATGTCGAAAAAACTTGGTCACCCCATGAAACTTGTGTCCGAAGCCAAGATGGTGACGTCGGGTGTTGTCCGTCTGATGGAACTGCAAGAAGGTGGGTATTCCTACGTCAGGCCGTAAATTTATTGATTAGGTAGCCCTATAAGAAGGTCGGGAATTTCCGGCCTTCTTTTTTTGGTGACGCCGGGGAGGGGTGTGGGGTCCTAATTCAACTCAGATCAACACCAACGACGTCAGATACTTGACGGCCAGACCATAGGTTTTGGTTGATATGGTGTTCTAAAACGTGAAGCGGGCCGTGTGGACTGAGCGGATGCTCAGCCCTTGTCAATCAAGGCTCAGCCCTTTTCCATCACGAAGCGGTATACACCACTTTCCGGCTCATCAGATTCAAGCAGTTTATTGCCGGTCGCTTTGCAGAAGGATTCGAAGTCGCGTACAGAGCCCGGATCAGTTGACAGAACTTCAAGGGTCTCTCCAGATTGCAAGGCTTTAATACCTTTTTTTGCTTTCATTACTGGAAGCGGGCAATTCAAACCTTTGGCATCAAGTGTTTCGGTTGCCATGTGATCTCCACTGTTTCTGGTTGTTGGATGACGACAATATATGAAATTATAGAGTATTTAAAAAGGGCTTAATCACGAGAATCCCACCGATTCAGCAATATTATACAAAAATTGAATATGATAATGCGATAATCTTAGTTAGACTGCGGCGCAAACGATATTAAGAGTGCATTTCGAAAGTCTATGACTTTCGATAGGGAGGAGAAAAAATGGACGATTTTCCAATTATTTATGTAGTGACTTCGCTAGGCTTCGTGCTCGGCATAATTTTCGGAAGTGTCGCGCAGAAAACTCATTTCTGCACAATGGGTGCAATTTCCGATATTTTCTTCATTGGCGACTGGAACCGCTTCCGCGCCTGGATGATGGCCATGGCGATTGCTGTTCTGGGGTCGCAAGCTATGCACATGATGGGTGTGCTTGATCTGTCAAATTCGATTTACCTGTCAAGCACCCTCGGATGGGCCGGTGCCGTCATCGGTGGCCTGATATTCGGTTTCGGGATGACCCTTGGTGGCGGCTGCGGCAACAAGACACTGGTCCGCCTGGGTGCTGGAAACCTGAAGTCTTTGGTTGTTGCCATCGTCATCGGCATCTTTGCTTATATGACCCTGCGTGGGCTTATCGGTCTTGGCCGGGTCCAATTGGAAGCCCTAACGGTGATTGATTTATCGGCCCGTGACATGGCGGCACAGGGCATCCCTGATTTTCTGATGGCCTTTGGCTTGACCGAAAGCGTCGCGCGGATTGGCACCATCGTGGTGGTTGCCGGCGGGACATTGTGGTTTTGCCTTAAAAGCCCCGAATTTCGCAGCTCCAAGCCCGACTTGATCTCCGGAGTGGTCATCGGTCTATTGATTCCGGCGGCGTGGTATGTGACCGGCGTTGTTGGTTATGACGACTTTGAACCCACCCCTCTTGCCTCCTTCACCTTCGTTGCCCCGGTCGGAGAGAGTATTCAATATTTGATGACCTTCACGGGAACGACCATCAACTTCGGTATCGCTGTTGTTGGCGGCATCATCTTTGGTGCGTTCATCACGGCAAAAATTACCGGTACATTCAATATCGAATCTTTCAAAGACGCCTCCGATATGTCCCGCCACCTGACGGGTGGGGCGTTGATGGGGACCGGCGGGGTGCTGGCGCTTGGCTGTACCGTCGGGCAGGGCATTACCGGCATGTCAACGCTGGCCGTTGGCTCCGTCATTGCCTTGTTGTCAATTTTCGGCGGCGGGATCTTCGGGATGAAATATCTTGAAGAAGGAAATTTTGGAGATGCCTTTAAGGCGCTGTTCGAGCGGGGTTAATCCCCCGCTCGCGGGCCGACGTATGACCGTTCAATATGTGATGACAGTGCTCAGTTGATTACCAGAGTTTGACGTCCTTACCTTCCGCCTCAAGTTTGTCTGCATAGGATTGCAACCAGCGTTGAAAATTTGGTTGTTCGATGTAGGCCTTGTCACGGACGTATCGGAACGAGTTCAAGAAATGAAAGGGTTTCCAGTAGCCCATTAATCGCCAGACTTCAGCATCGTGTCCTGGTTTTTTTGAGGTATCGCTGATCTCGGCTGGGAAATACTGAAGGGTTGGTGTGAACTGAACGCGGTATTTCCGGGCCAGTTTTTTTTCGGTGGTGACTTCGCCATCAAGGTCAGTGACTTCCCGGTCACCCCAAAGATTGAGCTGAATGACGGTGAAGTTGCTCTTGATGTAATCTACGACTTCTGGGATGCGCAGGTTGACGAGATGGGTTTCCCGGCAATAGGGGCAACCGCGCTGTTCCCACATCAGAACAACCTGCTTGCCGTCGGCTTTTGCTTCGGCGACATCTTCGCGCAAATCGAGAAAAGAGTTATGAAACCAAGGCTGGTGGTATAAGCCGCCGTCATCAGGCTCCGCAGCCGGAAGCAGGTCTTGCTCCGCCGCGTTGGCGGAAACAGCAGGGTAGACAGTCGCAGAGCCAGCGAACGTTCCCCCGAGAAGTACAGCGAACAGAGCCGCTAAAAACCGGTTTTTCATGGTTTCTCCTGTTTGTCACACTTTCGTCAAATCATACTAACCTAAAATGCTGTTTCGGGGAACCTGAGCAATACTGTTGCGATGTCAGGGGGGCGATCCGGCTTTAGTCGAGCGCGAGTGAGCGGTACGCCGATTAGATTGGCCGAAAACATGTTGATGCAGGCGAAAATTTTTGCAGGGGACGAGACCAATGGTCCTGCTTTGCGGAAAGCGGACGGTGGCAGATGTGCCCTCTCCCTTTTTGCTGTCGACTTTAAGCGTTCCACCGTGCAGCTCAACCAGTCCTTGCGTAAGGGGTAAACCTAGGCCGGTCCCATCCTTTTTTCGATTAAGCCCGCCATCGACTTGCCCGAACTTGGTCAACGCTTTGGTGAGTTCATGCGGGCTCATACCAATCCCGGTATCGATGACGGTGAAAACATGCCTGTTCTGATCGTCAAGAGACACGGCAATTTCGACCCTGCCATCAGCCGGAGTGAATTTGACCGCATTGGACAACAAGTTAAGCAATATTTGCATGATGCGCCGCCGATCAGCCCGTAACATTGGTAAATTGTTGGCAATAGTGCTGGTGAGAATTATGTTTTCGACGTTGGCACGCCCGCCGATCATGCTGACGGTGGCGGCGACAATTTTCCCGGCGTTGAGATCTTCCTCATCAAGGTCAAGTTTCCCTGCCTCAATGGCCGAGACATCGAGAATGTCGTTGATGAGTTCCAGCAAGTGTTCGCCAGAACGGTTAATGTTGTTGGCGTAACTGATATATTTTTCGTCCAGCGCGCCGAATAACTGCGTTTCCATCATTGTTGAAAAGCCAATAATTGCATTGAGGGGTGTGCGCAATTCGTGGCTCATATTGGCGAGAAACTCTGATTTGGCCCGGGTTGCATATTGGGCCTTATCTCGCGCCAATTCGGCATTTTCTTTTTCGTCAGAAAATTTTCGGTAATACAGATACAATAGGAACATCAGGCAGATTGTGAAAATAAGAAAAAATGACAAGAATAGAAAAATAACGGTGTTTTGGGATTTAAATTCAATATTTCTATGTTTTAACAGGTCTGTGGTTGCGTCAACGATTTCGACCCCGTTCTTGCGTGCTGTCGATGAGGCATCATGAAATTCCCGCACGGTTTTCCCGTCGACGCTCACGTCGATGCCGTTATCAAGGGCGTCGAAGAGCATTACGCCGATTTTATGGACCCTCATTGCGTTGATTTTTATGCTGGCTAGGCTTTTGTGCTGACGTTCGGTGATCAATAATGGCGAAATTTTTTCGGTCAATTGAGCAATCGAGATCAGACGTTTGAAGAATTTCTTACGATCAGCGTCCCCGCGCAAAATAATATGCAAGAGAAGGTGGCCTTCGGCGCGTTTGGCGTAACTGCTTATGCTGTTAGCCAGTCGGATGACGTTTAATTGTTTTTCAGTATCGTTAAGCGCACGTTCGGTCGTCGTATACTGGAACGCAAACAACGACAGGGAAATTACGGCGGATAAGAGGAAAGCAACAACAACCAATCGGTTGGTCTTAGACCTTTTCCACAATTCTTTCATAGTCGTATATCTATCCGCCTAAAATCAACTGTCTCCCCCAATTTAAAAACAAAGCCACCTGCACGCCTGCATAGGCTATACATACACATCTAACCACATTTGTGCGTATTCGGCTATACTTTCCTGTGACCTGTACAGGTGTCCGCGACATATGATATGTCCGCTTTTAACTAACAGTTTGAGGACATGATCCCCTCTAACGCCAAGCGTCGGAAAATAGCGTCAACCTGCTTCGGCGATAACTTTACCTTTCGGTCATGCCACCAAGTCAGCACGGAAATGAAAGCGCCAACGATATATTGGACGACGACGTCACGCGGCATTCCGTCTGCCGCTTCCTTACCAAGGGTCGCGGCCAGATCATCCCGCACCAGATCGGTTAGCACAGAACGCACGCGGTTAAGGATCACTGTGCCCCCACGGCCTCCGACGAGCGCCAGATAAATGTCTCTGTGTTCTTCAGTATGTTCGAACATGGCCAGGCTAAACCCCAAGACCCGCTCTCTGTTCTCTCCCCTGCGCGCCAGAGCTTCCTTCTGGATCTCGGCTAACTGTGCGTGCAGGCGCTCGAAGCCGCTACGCAACAGTTCTTCCTTGTTTGTGTAGTGGGCGTAGAACGTCGACCGGCCGATATCGGCTTCATCGACGATGTTCTGAATGGTGATCGCCTCGTAGTCCATTTTCAAAATCAGGGCAATCAGTGCTTTTTGCAATAATGCCCGTGTGCGAAGGACACGGCGATCCATTGTATTCCCGGTCATGTTCTCAAATTCCTGCTTTTCCCGGACCATACAAGTGAAATGTACGAAACCGGACATATCTGCCTGACTGTTCATTGACTGCCTATCGGACGCTATGTCAATTACCGGACGTGGTGTCCATTATCAGCCTTAAACACATTAGGAATCAAGAATTATGACAAAGATGCATGCAATTGAACACAACAGAACCGACACCGTCGCACCGGGTGGTTCGATAATTGACATGCAAAATGTGGTTAAGACGTATGAGACAACCTCGGGTGCATTCACGGCACTTGATGGCGTCGATATGAAGGTCGCTGCGGGAGAATATCTTGCCATCATCGGAAAGTCCGGCAGCGGTAAATCAACCATGATCAATATGATCACCGGGATCGACCGCTCGACCTCTGGAAGTATCGTGGTTGGCGGCGTTCGCATAGCTGATCTGAACGAATCCGGATTAGCAACCTGGCGTGGTTTGAATGTTGGTGTGGTTTTCCAGTTCTTCCAGCTTCTTCCCACGTTGACTGTCGTGGAAAACGTCATGTTGCCAATGGAGTTTTGTAACACCTACCCATCGCGCGAACGCCGTCTGCGGGCTCTCGATCTTCTGGATCGTGTCGGCATCGCCGAGCAGGCCAACAAGCTTCCAGCAACGCTGTCAGGTGGACAGCAACAACGCGTAGCTATCGCCCGCGCTTTGGCGAACGAACCGGCAATTCTGGTTGCCGACGAACCGACCGGAAACCTCGACTCCAGAACCTCGGACGCCGTTCTCAGGCAGTTCTCCGACCTTGCCGATACAGGAACCACGGTCATTATGGTAACCCATGAACGCGACGTGGCGAATGTGGTTGATCGCACCATCACACTTGCCGATGGCAAAGTCGAGGCCGACGTCGCCGTATTGCGCCAACCAGCCAAAGCAGGAGGCCCGAAATGAGTATCGGGCTACGTTGGGAAAAAATGTACCGCGACATGCTGGGCGATCAGGGACGAGCGATCTTCCTGCTGATCACTGTTTCGGTCGGCATCTTCGGGGTAAGCACGATCCTGAGCACGTACTCTATTCTGACGCGTGAAATGCAACGCAACTACATGGACACCAATCCAGCCTCAGCGACGATCGATATCGGCGAGGTCACCGATGCCGTTCTCGCCACCACCCGGAATTTCCCGGGCATAGCGGAAGTGGAAGCCCGCACGGTGATGACGGCGCGCGTAAAGGTCGGTGACGATTGGCTGCCTATGCTTCTTTTCGTGATAGACGACTTTAACGATTTGCGTCTGAATTCATTCCGTAAGGTCTCCGGCGCATGGCCACCACCGACGGGAACACTACTGATCGAACACACAGCCGAGCGCGTTCTGAAACAAAAGGAAGGTGGCTCTGTTCTGATCAGGACGCCGCATGGGCTTCCCACAAAAGTAATGATTTCCGGCATCGTTCACGACGCCACCCTCGCCCCCGCGTGGCAAGAGCAAAGCGGCTATGGATACATAACACGGGAGACATTGGTGGCGCTTGGCGAGCCACCGGTTCTGGAGGAGCTACGTATCCAGTTGGCTGGCAATCCGGCAAATCTTTCGCTGGTCGAAGATACGACCCAGGCGCTCGCAACCGTCCTTCGTGAACAGGGGTACACCATCCACGAACTGCGGATACCGCCGCCGCGGACACACCCACACCAGACTCAGATGACCGGCGTCATGTTCCTGTTGTTGTCTTTTTCGGTGATGGCTCTGTTGCTTAGCGCTGTTTTAGTGGCGACGGTTGTCGCGGCCATGCTGACAAAACAGGTACGCGAGATCGGCATCATGAAGTCGGTTGGAGCACGCACGGCGCAGATTGCACCAATGTATCTGTTTATGCTTCTGTTCGTAGGGTTAATCTCAAGCGCAATCGGAATTCCGGCAGGTATCTTCGCCGGGTGGCAGTTCGCCGACATGGTCGCCAAACTCTTGAACCTCGTCATTTATAGTTATCAGGCCCCTTCCTGGGTGTACGCGATCCTGATTTCTTCAGGTTTGTTCATACCGATTTTAGTTGCACTGCCCACTGTCATGAAAGGTAGCCGGTTGACCGTACGTGAGGCGATAACCGATTTCGGCGTCGGCGAGTCTTCCTTTGGCGAAGGTCGCATGGACACCGCTCTGGGCCGGTTGGGCGGCTTTGGGTTGCCCTATCTTCTTGCTATTCGGAACATGTTTCGCCGTCGCGGCCGACTGTTCCTCGCCCTGACACTTCTGGCGTTCGGCGGCGGCATGTTTATAACGGGACTGAACATTCGGGATGGTTGGGAGAATTTTGTCGGTCGGATCAATACAGATCGCTTCTACGATGTTGAATTCACTCTCAATGACGCGACTTCGACGGACCGGATCACGCGGGCATTGGAGACCGTTTCAAAAATCAGGAAGGTAGAGTTTTGGGGCGTAAGTTCGACGGCTGTTGCCCGCGATGGCGAGATTGATATTGCGCGCACTTATCCCGACGGCGGTCATGGCAGTTTCAGACTTTTCGGCACGCCGCCCAATACTGAAATGATCAAGTTTCCGTTGCTGTCCGGTCGCTGGTTGCGAACAGGCGATACGAATGCGGTCGTAATTAATCAGACGGCCAGGGCGATGATGCCGATGGCAAAGGTTGGTGACCAGATTATGCTGTCGCAGGAAGGGACATCCAAACCCTGGTTGATCGTCGGCATGGTCGAGGAAATTGGATCAGCCGCCGTGGCCTATGTCACCAAACAGGCGTTTGACGAAGCCACGGGTACCGATGGCGCAGCAAAAATGCTTCGCATCAGTACATCGACCAGCGAAGCCACTGAACGCAAAGAGGTAATTCGGAAAATAGATTCCACACTATCTGACGCCGGAATCAGCGTGAAGAGAGGCGTCCCGTTGACACTGCTGCGCACAGCCATGGGAGATCATGTGCTGGTGTTGGTCAGTATGCTGGTCGCAACGTCGGCCCTGCTGGCCGTGATCGGAATCCTCGGTCTGGCTTCAACGATGACGATGAACGTCATAGAGCGAACGCGGGAATTAGGGATCATGCGGGCAATCGGGGCAACGCCCAAATTAATCCTGAAAATCATTGTCACCGAGGGCGTGGCCATTGGATTGATGAGTTGGGTCTTAGCCATACTGCTATCCTTGCCTCTGTCGATACTGATTGGTTCGATTGTCGGCGATATGTCTTTCAAGACGCCATTGGCACTCACGGTATCACCGTTTGCAATATTGTTCTGGTTCCTGATGGTTATTGCTTTGTCGGCTCTGGCAACCTTATTACCAGCGCGACGAGCCGCCAAACGTCCAGTTCATGAGGCGCTCGCTTATGAATAGGAACCGAGATCAAACAATCGGCCATGGCGTGCTGATGATCGTTGTCGTGCTGCTTGGAATAATCTCTCCTGCACATTCAAAGCAGCAGAGACCGAGCGCATGGAATGGAACGTTGGTTATCCAGGCGAACGGGTTCGCTCACAACAACGGCCTAGCCCTTGCCAAATTGTTCCTGCGTGACGACGACGTTCCAGGGGGCGCGGCCTACAGGATGGTTCAAGAAAATATAATCGATGGGAATGCGGTGCTGGTTTTCGAAGACTTGCCCTATGCCACCTACGCACTGGTGGTCGTTCATGACGAAAATTCGAACGGTAAAATTGATCATAACCTGATCAGTATTCCTGAAGAACCGCTGGGGTTTTCCAATGGGTTCAGAATTTCAATATTCTCTGGTGTGCCGGATTTTAACGATCTTAGGTTCTCATTTACTGCCAAGGACCGGCTCCAGAAAATTACCGTCCATTAGGGATCTGTAGCAAAGATCGGTTGTTAGAGGAGCTTTGGAAAGCTGCCGGTACAGTCTGCGATCTGTTCAAACCCGAAGAATGCCGAAATTTCTTTGCTGCCGATGGCTATGCGCCAAAATAGTTCGGAAATGCTCTAGTGACCTGATTCAGAGATTCACGACATTACGTAGATTTTCGGTTTTCAAGCAAAACCTTTTGACCGCATCAAGAATTTCGTCTGCAGTTCGAACCCAAGTGAAGGGTTTTGGATATTCATT